>Ga0116227_10000843_pt1 | contig 63939 bp, 63 predicted proteins | sample S1TSphgellanicum_FD_89693 | JGI IMG/M metagenome (GOLD analysis project Ga0116227, IMG submission 89693) | Host-associated microbial communities from peat moss isolated from Minnesota, USA - S1T2_Fb - Sphagnum magellanicum MG | ecosystem: Host-associated > Plants > Peat moss > Unclassified...
CCCTTCTCCAAAAAAGTGGTAAATTAAAAACAAAAAAGGATTGGTAATAAATACCTTGAAAAAAAAAATTGAAAAAAGTGGAAAACCATGTAAAACAAACAAAAAAAAAAAAAAAAAAAAAATAGGGTAATGCAAGTGTTGATCATGGAATCTATAAATTGAGTTGTGCACAAAATTGTGCACTCATGCCCAGAAAGTCCAAAGGGCGATGTTACGTATCTTTTAAATGGATATACAACATTGTTTTCCATTAGGTTTGACCAATCTTTTTTTTCAAGTAACATATATATGGGGGAAAAAAATTAGCATTGTCAAATTTCAAATATTTCCAACCAAATTTCAAAAAAACCACAAAGTAACAAAAATTCTCCACACAAATAATCATTAAGGTCCACCAAAAAAAATTAAATAATTTATTGGGTGCAAAAGTGAAATTTATTTTTGTAAAGTAAAACCCTAAAATAAATGCATTTCCAAAGTAAAGATGAAATGATAGTCAAGTCTAGCTCATAATTTTGGAATGTCCTCACTTGTGGGATTTATCCATTATAAAGCATGACACAAATGTTAGATCATGGACTTCAACATATGTAAATCATGACATCTAGGAAAGGGAGGGTTTTCAAATCTATACTTTGAAAATGGGAAGGATCTTACACCTATAAGTAGGTATAATTTCCCTTCAACTCATTAGGAGTAAAATAAGATCTTTTTTTTCTTTTAAGATATTCATGATATAAGGTGACCTTCAACTACAACATGGAATTTCTTGAAGTTATTTATGTTGAAAGAACATATTTTACATTAAATGAACATTTCTTTTCCAAAAAACTCTTTGAAAATATCAAAATAGTGAAAATATACCACACACAAAATCACTTGGGGTCCAACAATATTTTTAATAATTTCTTTGCCAAAAAAATGAATGTTTGCCAAAAAGGCACATTTTATATTGAAAAACATGATTTTCCAAGTTTTTTTTAAAAAATAAAAACAACAAAATAATGAAAATGTGCTTGTCCCAATAAATAAAAAGACACAAGTAATGTGATAAAACCTTGTCTATTAATATGAGAACACAAATCATAAAATCAAGAATGATGTGTAAAAATTTCAAATTCTTGTTAAAAGTTTTTTGCAATTTACACGTGTTATTTAATTTCTATTAATTCACTCAAATATTGTTTAGGTTGACCTTCTTTGTCTTCATATGGTGGTTTTGGAAAGCATGTTGTTTTTGAGGTTCACAAATGAGTTACACCCTACAACAAACACACAAAATTACACTTGTTACATTAATGATGAATACATTCCTTTGCAAAAAATATTAGGAAATGCTTTCACTTATCATAATGTAATACATGAAAAAAACATGCACAATGTGAGCATACCAAAGACAATTTGAAAAAAAAAGTTAGGTTTAAATAGTATACAATGACGTTCATTAATAGTAATGTAGTATTCATCATCCTAATATCCCCATTGATTTCATGAACTCCTCCTAGCAATTAACCTTTTTTGTTGTGAAATTTCACACAAATGAAAAAATTGAAAATGAAAAGGTTACACTTTGAACTTGTTTTTGCCACATTTCTACTTGGGTTTTAAAGGGAACAACATTTTGTACCAACTTTTCAACTTTTTGGACAAGCTATAAAAATTTATTATCATTTAATGTTAAAATTCTTCTTTGGGTGCTTTCATATGACACAATGTTAGAAATTTGGAAAACAAAAACACTATTAGTTCAATAGGTGGATACCAATGTCATACATTAACTTGCCAAAAAATGGTGAAATGATACATATTTTACAATAAAAAAATATTTTTGTAAATTTTGTCCTTCACTTGTTTTTTTGGTTCAATTTTTTTTATATTACCAATTTGGAAAAAAAGTTGAGATTTAACACAAAGCATGTACATTTATTTGTAGTTATTTTTCTGCCCCCAAATGTTTTCTTCCATAAAAATGCCCTAAAGGGTGGTTTACAAATGTCTTTATTAAAAACTTTTACATAAAGAATTCCTTATGATTAGTCAATCTAAATGCTTGTTGCAATTGGAACATTTTTTAATTGTTTATATGCAAGATTCATTAAGGAATTGAACAATTTACCAATTATCAAGATGAAAATGCAAGGTTTGTGTTTTTTCTCATTATGGTTCAATTTGTCATGTTTTGGACATTTGAATTTTATATTATCAAATGTGAGATTATTTTCAACATAAATGATATTTTCTATTAATCTTCCAACCTAAGTTGTAAGAATCTTTATAATGAAATCTTATTACTTTTTATTATTTTGGAAAATTGATAATATCCATAACAATCATTATCAAATTAATGAGAGCATATAAACTTAAGACACCCATAGAAAAATGTATAACATCATTGTGGGATTCAATTTTGATAAAGTTTCCATTAGTTAAAAAAATTCACCTATTTTTTTCATATATTCCCTATTAAAATTTTCACCACATAGGAAATTGTGAATGAGCATGTTCCACATCTAAACTAGTGTTGGGCGAATACTAAAAAGATATTCAAAACTAGGCTAAGGTATTACAACCCAATTCTTTCAAAAAGAATTGATCGGCATTAATCCAAATGATACATGAATTGGTACTCTACCCATTAAATATCCATTTGTAAAGAATTGGTTCACAAAGTATTAAGTTATACTGAAATCTTTCAAAATATGAACCCAAACATAAGTTATATTGATAACCTTAGGTCCAATTTTTAATTAGGTTCTAGGCTTTTGGATGGAGTCTAGGTTATAAGCTACCTAGGTTTAGGGTTTAAGCTAGGTAGGGGTATTGTTTTGTGTTTAACCTTAGTGTTTAAGGTGGTTAAAATATGGAAGTGCAACAACTATTTTGGGGGGAGTCAAACTAATGATTTCCATTTTGACCCACAGTGTTGTTCTTTTTATTTTTGTGTTTGTTGTTTGTCTCTTGCATTTTTTATACTTGTGTTGTTCATTGTTTTATAGTAGGTAGTGTTTCTTATGGCATTAGTGTTTTCAATGGTGCTTCCTATGTTACTTTTTGTGATGTTTCTCATGGTTTTTCTTGTGGTGTTTCTTGTTTGCTATTCAATTGTTGTTGAGGTGGTACCATTGCACTAGTCATGGTGTTGCTTAAGTTTTGTTCATAGTGTTGCACACTTGTGATGTTATTTGGGTGTTGTTTGAAGTGTTGCTCAACATTATTTGGCATTACTAAATGCTACTTGTGGTTGCTTAAATGTTATTCATGATTTAAATGCTACTTGTGGTTGCTTGGGTGTTGATAATCATAACATTGTTATTCTTTTTGCTTTTACTTTTGGTGATGTGCAATGATGTTTGTGGGGTGCCACTAATGCTCATGTTGCAGCTTGTGGTGGTGCTTGTGACATTGTTCATACCATATACTATCTTGTTCAATGTTTTTGTTCATGGTGTCCTTCCCGCCCTTTGTGGTATTGGTCTTTCACTTTTGCCTTTGTGTAGGTTGTGAATGTGGTTGGTGCAACAATGTTTGTTGCATGGTTTGTAAATTGATAACCTTGTAATTTAGAAAGGTATGTTTTTCAACATTTATTTATTTATTTTTAATTTTTATTTTATGTTTTCTTTTTATGTTTAATTTTGCATGCATATTTTGTTGTTTTGTTTATATTATGTTTTTTATATGCCTTTTTATTTTTTGTTCTCTTTTGCATGCATGTTTTTGTTGTTTTGTTTATGTGTTATTATTTGTTTGTTTATTTATAAATTTTATTTAAGTGGTCAATGTTAGTGTTTCGTTTGTTTGTTTGTTGGTTTCATTTGTGCAAGACCAACTAAATTGCAAATTGCAAGTTTATGTAAGTTAAGTGCATGAAGCAAAAATATTTAAAGTTAAAAGTAACTTGGTAAAAGTAACTTGATAAGATCTTGATATCCAATACCCCTACTCAATGAACTATCAAGTTACACACTTGATCATGCCCATCAAACATTGAAAATGTTCATGTTTGTTTAACATAAAATGATTTTGTTAATATATTTGTAACTATATTTTATCAATATATTAGAACTTGATGAAAGGTCCATTTTTAGTTTTTTTTTTTACACCAAATGATGATGAATCTTGATATGTTTCATGTGAGCATGAAAGTTTTTTTTAATTTATAAAAGTATACAACCTTTATTATCATCATATATAACAATGGGTTTCATTTACAATTTCCCAATAGTCCCAAATAATCATCAAAGCCACATTACTTGCCTTATTATTAAAAAATTGCCATATGGTTTAGTTTATATTAATGACGCAATAATATAAGGCTTTTTGTTCCTACTCCAACTAATAATTCCATTGCCAATAAAATAAAAAAACTTGATGTGGATAAATAGTCATCAATATTGTCAATCCAATTTGCATCACAATACACATACATTTGTGTGCTTTCATAAATAAAATCCTAGCTCCCAATATTGGGATGATGCATTTGGTAACATTCCTTTCAAAATGCACCTAAGCTCAAAGATGGTTTATGCCCCTTCTAGAACATATTTGGCCTTGGTTTGAGTTTATGTATTCCTTATAATGTGCCTAATTAATTATGGTTGACGCTATTTTCAAAAAACACATGGTCCAAGTTTTAACTTATGTCCCCATTAGAATGTATTTGGCTCAACTATGTTTTACACCCCTTTTAGAACACATTTAGCCTTGGTTATGACTTTACATTCCCATTAAAATGTGTTTAATCCTAGTTGTGGTTTACACATCTTTCGGAACACATCTGACCTTTGTTATGGCTTACATTCCAATTGGAACACATTTGCCCTCAACTATGGTTTATGCCCTTTTCAAAACACACATCACCTTAGCCATATGGTTTATGTTATTGTCAAAATGCATTAGCCTAACCCTTCATGTTCTTATTGGAACCTTAGCTTTCAAGGAGGTCATTTTGGTTTTATTCCAAATGGTGTGCAAAACAATATTTGATGTAAATAAAAATTTCAATTTATTTAAAGGTAAATAGGGTGCTTATAATTCATTATGAAAATATACTTAAAATACATCTAGTATATTTTAGGATATACCTAGAATATATTAAAAATATGCCATTATTTCATAGCAAATTGAAAAATACATTTTTACCTTATGTGCTTCTTAAAATATACAAGCAATGATTTCCTTAGGCCTTAGCCTATGGCTTATGTTCATATTGAAATGTGTTTAGTTCCTCATGTTATTGTTGAAATCTTGGATATGGCTTACATTCCCATCAAAACATGTTTGACCCATAACATCTTAATGTTTATTTTGAAACATACGTTAATTTCCATTGTGCCTTTCATATAATGGAAAATTTATTTCATTATAATCCAATGAGATTGCTCATGAATAACCACAAATTGGTTCACAACCCCCACTACCTTAGCAATATTAAGTTTTTCACATACCTTTGCATACATCAATTTTCAACATAATTTTGAAATGGGATAACCCACATGCATTGTTTCCAAGTCTACATTAGTTTGAAAATTCATATCTATTAAAAGTTTGCAATTAGTAATTATAAAAGGGGTAAACATTGGTTTTTATTGGTTAGACCAAAACACCTTAATATATTTTTAATGTATTTATATTGTTAAAAGTAAAATTTTCAATAAATTCGTTGAATGTGATTCATTTATATCCCCAAAAAAATTAGATGTAATTTAAATCCACCATCTTGAATTTCTTCAAAATATTTCCATTTGTCTCTATCAATAAAATCAAATTATTAAAGACCAAAATGAAATTAATAACACCAAAAGTTATGAATGTAATATAATTTCCATGAGCTCTTTTGAAATACATGTTATGATTAACATAATTGCTTTCAAACCTCTTAAACAAAAAATATGCATCAATTTTTTGGTTTTATGCATGCATTGGAAATTGTTTCATACCATATAAAGATTTCAAAATGACAAAAACGTAACAAACTCCATTAAACAAAGCACCTAATGAAAGGGGAAGAGAAAGGAAAGAAAGGAAAGGCTTGAGTTTGAACCAAAAGAGTGAATCTCACATATGAACAAAAAGGGGCAAAAGAACAAATCATGTTCTAGAACCCCTACCAATGGCAAGAAGCAAATTATAAAAAGAAAAGGATGGCAATTTTGAAATCTTGGGTAGTAAGCCTAGAAGAACCCTCACTTGCAACAATATCGTGTTTCAAAATAGACGCACCCTACATTTTTTATAAAACTATTGACACCTTCTGCCTATAAAAAATGTGCAAAATAACCAAAGAAAAGTTGCCAAATCCCTTTGCTAACCACACCATGTTAACACATCAATGAAGAAAATCATCCACTTGTTGATGTAAAAAATTAAAAACTTTTACGATAAGGGGAGTAAATACATTCATCAAATGTTAATCGTGGTAATGTCCTTCCTTGTCTAAGTTGCCATTGTTGCAACAACCTTACAAGATAAAGCAATAGATGAAACCAAATTGATTCGAGTGGGATTGACAATGACAACATCATCCAAGGTGTGGGGGCCATTAGTAGATAATATGACGTCAACTTGTCAACAAAAAGTTTGAAAGGAAAACAATGGAAGGACATGAGTTTACTCATGTTAAACACGAAACCCCGTGTTTCTCATAATGAACACAAATGCATCTTGAATGGCATCGTGAGAAATAATCCATTCCCCACCATGGGTGTGATGGAGAAGGTGGGTTTTCAAGGCCTCCATATAATAATGAGGTTCATTAATGTCAATGACAAAACACATCAAAGATTTTGATTTTCCCCATCCAACATTGGATTCTTTTCCATATATCGAAAAACTCTTTCATCCTCGATATTTAGCTATCAATTTAAAACCATTTATTCTAATTTAGAATCCAAATTTGAAACAATTGTTTCCCCATGAAAATTTATGGATTCATCAAAGATGCCATCACAATAAATGATGACACATTGATTTATAGGGTTGTACAATTTATAACCTTAACTTTTTATACTATAAGCAATGAATATGCATTTGACACCTTCGGAATCCAATTGTGTCCTTGTTTCTTCCAACACATGAACAAATGCAACACAATTAAAAACACACAAATCACTTATGGACAGTTTACTATAATTAGGGTGCAAATGCAAAAAAATGATTCATTGCTAATCTTTTTGTCATGTATTTAAAACCAAAACATTTGGTAGATTCTTGAAATATTTAAAATATATTCTTAAAATAATGATTTACAAATCAACATATAATTTGTATGCCCAATTATGCAAAATAAATTGTTACACTATACTATTTTGCAAATTGTGAATGATGATTATTCATGATCATATCATTTTCAAAACATTTCAAGTCATTAAAAAAAATGAACAAAATAGTGAAAGCACTAATCATAATTTTTTTGGAAGTGCTTTTTGATATAGAATTCATTAAATTCTTTTCAACTTATTTAAATGTTCCCATCATATATATCAAAACCATTGTTATATTAGTACATCAAACAACTTCAACATTAGTTTGACTTATTGTTATTTTCAAACATGCAAAATTAAGCATTAGTTATTCCTCAAATGGTTTTTTTCATTGAACCGACATTCATTGTACCAAACCTCTTTTGGTATCATGCTCTACTTTGGACCTTGGTAGGAATTTGATTTTGAACATATGTTGTATTTGCCTTTATTTTTGCTTAGAAACTATGGTCCAACTTCATATTGTAACATGCATCACACAACACATTAACACCACAAACATGTTTTTAACGAGTGTTTGATTTTTCCTCTTATTTTCATTTTGTTTTGGTGTCTATGAAATGATTATTTGTTTTATGATGTCATTATCCTTGTAAAACACATTGGAGTTTTTGAAGTTATATTTTCAACCTCCATCACACTTGATTTTTTTAATATTTTTTTTGATGTAACTTTCCACTAAAGATTTGATTTAACCTTGAACTTATGAAGCACACCAAACTTAATCTTCATGGTGTAAAACATTGCATTCCTTGAAAAATTAATAATGAAGGTCAAAAAATTATTTGCCCTTCCATGAGATGTTGCCATAGGACCACACATGCAAAAATTCAACTATTGCATAGAAGCCCCATTGAAAGCAATTGGGGTATGATAGTGATACCATACACACATCCATCACATGAACTCATGTTTTGATCTCCATTGATATCCTATGTTCAACAAGGTTATTTTTAGCCCTGGTTGTTAAACCTTGCATAGAAACATGATCATTATTATAGATATGTATTTTCACATTAGTTTTAATGATTGAAATTTTAGTGAAAACAAACAAGGGAAAAAATTGTCCTTGATTAGATCAAACCGGTCATTCATGCCAAAAACTTAATTATTTTTTTTATTGAAATGATTTTTCAAAATGACTAAGATGACCAAAAGTATTAGTTGACATCATTATCTGAAATGACCAAGATGATTGAAACTATTAATTAACATGGAAATATTAATTTAATTTTAAAAATTAATAAATATATTTTGAAATTATTAATAAACAAATCCAAATTGAACTATGTTTGAATTTAAAGGCACATTTCATTTGTGATTATATTGTTGAAATTTATTATTATTATTTTTATTATTATTATCATATCATTTTTTTGGGTTTAGCAAGTGGGGTTCTTCATGGTGATGTCATGGACACAACATGTCCAAAATGGCGTCTGAACCTTCACCTCTTTAGTGACATCCTTTACCATTTAACCACCACATCACATTGATTTCATTTCTGAATTTGCACAATTGAAATTCACATGTCTTTGGTTTTGAAAAATAAATTTATAACATATTTTTACTGATTTACATTTCAAATTTGAAAAAAAAACTATTAGTTCACATACACATTAATTATTATTTAAAAAAATAAATTAAAAAAATCATTTTGATTTTCCATTTTTTCACAAGTCATTTTGTTATATTTCAAATGTTGTTCCCTATTCTTTATAAGAATAATTAAAAACCAGAAATGAAAACATGAAATTCATCATTTACTTTCATTTTAGAAATTGAATGGAAAATATAATAAAATAATATTAAAAAATTGAATTCAAAATATAATAAAATAATATATTTCAAATTATTTTAATAAATTGCAACTAATTTTAGTCACATTAGTCTAGTTGGATAGTTCCACATGATTGCCACATATGACACATGTCCAACACATTGTCCTTTCTGAGTAAATAGGTTTAAAAAAAAGTTGAAACATACATGTACCTAGTTTTGATTTTAGTCAAATTGAACATTGTCAATCATTTTAGACAAATATATTTGACTCTACAATCATTCTAATTGCAATGTTACTGGCAAAAAACCATGCTTTTGTAATAGTGGATGTTTAAATCTTTAGTGCCATAGATTGTTCTGTCTCAATTAGGTGCTACAATTTGCAACCAAGGATTGAACAATTCCAACTAATTTGTATAACCTCCTTTCTTGGACAACTTTAGTAATCATTGTGTTTAAGTCACATGACTTCAACCGACATAAAATGGTCTCATATTCCACTTAAAAATTTTGTTCTCTTAACCAACTATTCAATAATAAATTCTTTACCAACTTTGCATTGGGACATAAAATACATTTCTAATTATCTTGGAAATCCCGTTTGGTAGTTTGAAGATAATAGTATTTTCCCCCACACATCAATGGTATTGTTGTTTCCAAAATATATTTTGTGAATCAAAATAAATTCTTCAAAGGTTGAAAATATTTCCTTTTGAAAGTTTAAATGTTGTGAAATTCAAAAATCAATGAAGTAAATATTTTTGTAAATTGTTAAAATAGACAAAATAATCATAAGAAGTTTAATAGTTTTGCCTTAGATGCATGTGAAAAACCATTGAATTTTTTTTCTCAAATCTTGTTTATTTTTGTGGCATTTTTTTCACAAAATGACCTTTAATGCCACAATTATAATAAGTTCCTTTCTTCAGTTCTTCATTTTTGAAATTCTTCCAATTTAAACCTTTTTGAATGTCCCAAAAACACATTTGATAGTTAATGCTTCTTGTTATGTACCATGCATTGAGTACTTCCCATTTAAACCACAATTTTTCTTAGAACAAGTGTCCACATAGTAACTCCATAAACAATTATTTAGTATGGGTATTAAACAAAACCTCTAAGTATGGAAAGGTGGTGTTAAGGGTGAAAGCACACTATGGTGAACACAAAATGTTGTCACAAATACTATTTTTCAAAATTGTGTGTTTGAACTTCCACCAAATTAATATTAAAAGGGGTTTTCATAAATTGTATTCATAATAAGGTATTACAAAACCCAAAGAATTAAATTGTTAAAAGAAATTACAATTGTGATTGATATTATGTGATTAAAGAGTATATTTGTGAAAATGTAATATTTGTAACAATATATTGTGAAGTGCAAATATATTTCAAAAGCTAATCAAATGATTGCCAAACTTTATGAAATACCTAGTCATATATGAATATGAATCAATTATACCATTTCAATTCCATATAAAGAGTTCCATTCATGTGCTTTCACAAACAAACATTTGGATGAAGTTTTTCATTCAAATGAACTTAACTATGTGAAAAATTAAAATGTTGTTGAATTTTAATTTTTTTGGAAAGGTAAAAAAATTGTGTTAGAGATTTTTGTGTTAAGAATCCATTTTATGTGTTTATGAAAACATTATATAACATGAAGAAACATTTCCCCCAAAATAAAACAAAATGTACCAAAAAAAACAATTTTTTGCACAAGTTGGCCCCTTGTAATGTGTTTTCACCTACAAATTCCCTAGAAGTGTAAATGTTGAATCTTCATAAAAAATTGGATGATCAATGTTTGCCAATGTCAACTTGCACCAAAGTGCTTTCTTCCATCTTAAGATTGTAGAGAGCTTTTGATGGAATTGTAATCTATTGTTTAACATGTTTTTCAAAAGTTGCACATAGGTTGTTTTGGACTTTTTCTTCAATTTTTGCATGTGTTACAAATGTAAGAAAAAATCAACAACATTTAAGAATATTGTCTTGTGAACTAACTTGTCTTTCTTCATGAACATGTGATGATCATGACTGTTTCATTTAAGAACAATTTTTCCAAGCTTAATCTTTGATGAAAATAATTCTCTTGAAGTGATCTCCCACAAATCATTTTCATGTAAGAAAATTTTCATCTTCATTTCCAATTATGAAAACTATTGCCATTTAGCTTTTCAATGATTAAAACATTAAAAATAGATGCCATGATTGTGATTAACACAATGTTAGAAAAACAAACATTCAAAATTTCAAAACTTTTGAATGAACAACTATACCATGCAATATAAATTCTCTTTCTTTCAAGAAAAAATATATTTTGATATCATGTTGAAAATTGACAATGAAAGAATAGAGATGAATGAAAACACAAATTTACAATCACTACAACAAAGATGTCCTTGTACATGACCAAATGATTTCATTGAATTTTGAATGAATTCACTTGTTTTAGTGAATGGAACCTAATGGGGATGAAGTGAGTTCAATAGACTGTTGAACTGGGACTATTGAACTACACTCACATTTTGTAGTAGTGAATGCTCTTTTTACTTAACTTTAAGATCATGCAAGTTATTATAAACTTTATGATTCATCCTCTAGCTTTTACTTAATATTAACAACGAGTGAACTTCCCACATACAAATGTTACTTTCCTTAATATTACATGCAACAACACATGCTCAAAATCATTATCTTATGCAAATATTATCTTGGGTGAACATAAAATGTAATGAGATATTTAACTAACTTTTATTCAAATATTTTATAGTTCCACAAAAATCAAATGCATAAAATTAAAAAAAAAATTTGATAAAAGTAAGTTGATAAGATCATGTATTGCAACAAAAGGTGTCTCTATACACCAAATGATTTCATTAGATTTTGAGTGAATTCATTGATTTTAATAAACAAAGACTAATTAAAAAATACTGAATTCAATGATCTAATGAACAAAGACCAGTGAATTGCACCCACATTTTATAATCACCTCTCTCTCTCCCATGCACGCTCTCTCTCTCGCGCGTTCTCTCTCTCGTGGTGACAGTTTGGATGTAAGCCACCGGCGGCTCGTCAAAGAAATTCAAGCTTCTGTGTCCTTCGTCTCCTCCTCCTCCTCACCACATCGCAGGAGTTCTTCCAGCTCTGACTGCGCTGCTGTAAAAGCAGCAGTTGCTTCTGCATAAGTTTTGCTCTTCCAGGCTGGGAACCATTGGTTTTTGCTTGCTATATTGGCGAATTTTTGGCAAGTCTGTTGAACCTCCATTTTCACTCTTTCGGTTCCTTGCTTCAGTAACCCTAATGACAACAATCCATAGCAAGCACGTCACACACCATTCTTTCTGAAAAAAAATCCCACTCCCTGAAAATGAATTTGGTATCGGCTTTTGGGTTTTGTTGATTTGTGTTTTTGGTAACCTAAAGAAGTATTAGTACTTGAATGTTTTCTTCTTTGATTGTTGGTGGGTTTGTAGCTCAGAAGAGCACTGTGTCAATATCGGAGGCCATGGGGAGATGGGCCATTGCACTTCAAGGAGGAGCAGGTGACATTTCCACAAGTATGACTGGAGAAAAAAAGAAGGTGGCAGAGGAAGCATTGCATGAGTGTCTCGACATCGGTGTGTCTGCTCTTGAGAACTCAGCCTCTGCTCTTGATGTGGTCGAGAAAGTGGTGAGTGCTCTGCTCAGTACTCTTTGTTTCAGAAGCTCTAAATGTAGAACTCACAAAACCATATTCTCAAGGTTTCTAGGGTTTTTAAAAATTATGATAGATTTTTTTTCTGAAGCTTAGGTTATATCAAGGAGAATTTTGAACCTCAATGGGCAAATTGGGAGTTTGTGCTCAAAGATCTTCTTAGCTTATGGGGCATGATGGCAGCAGGTAAGAGCCTTGGAGGCCAATAAGATCTTCAATGCAGGCCATGGTTCAGTGTTGACAACAAAAGGAACGGTGGAGATGGAGGCTTGCATCATGGATGGGCATACAAAAGCATGTGGTGCTGTGTCTGGCATCTCGACAGTGCTACATCCCATTTCTCTTGCCCGGTTGGTCATGGAAAAAACACCCCATGTGTTCCTTGCATTTGATGGTGCTGAAGCTTTTGCCCGAGAACAGGTCAGTTTGATACCTCATATTTCAGTACCAGTTCTTTGCAATTTATGATATTCTGCTTTGTATTTGCTCCAGCATTTCATAGAGTTGAGCACCTAGGTACTGCTGCAGCTTGCTCAATCCTGGTTGTTGTGATGACAACAACCTGGAGGGTGAAGAGGCAGACTTAGGTCACATTTGTTTGTAGATGGAGACAGATCTTCTCCTGCTTAACTTACAAGGTGAAGGTACTTTGGAGATATATCACAGATCATTTGTGTGAGAGTAAGCATTGATGTTACCAAGATTTTCTCCAAGACATGAGTGTCATTGTTTTGGAACAAGATGTGTACAGTGCAAAAGGGTTCTTTTTTTCCCCTGAGCATTTCACATGGTGAACCTTTGTGTGTTTTGCAGGGTGTTGAAACTGTAAAGAATGAGTACTTCATAACTGTGGAAAATAAGGAACGACTCAAGAATATCCATTTGGCTAACATTGATGCTGAGGTATATTTCACATCTCTTGCATGCACATATTGAAATACTATTAGGAGCAGAAATCATCCCACAAATTAGAATTGAAACTTGTTGTGAAGACTTTTTATTGAGGTAAACACGAATTGTGTACTTTGTGAATTGGAAACAGTTGAGTGAAGAACAATCTTGGGTGCACAGGGTAGCTGGGACAAGACTGAACAATGTTCTCTTTGCCAGAAATTGATGTACTGATATGATGACAGCCATGTGCTTCTCCTCCAGGCAAGACTTGCTGCTCCAGCCACCATTCTGAAAGCTGAATTTGAAACTGTTGGGTGTGTTGCTATGGACATCTATGGCAACTGTGCTGCAGCCACATCCACCGGAGGCTTTGTGAACAAAATGGTTGGTCGCATTGGTAAGCTTCCTCCCTCCTCTCCATGGCACTATGAATGTCTTCCTCTGCAATGACTCTCTAGATACCATTGTTCTTTTGTGTCAAAGCTGATTTGCACAAATTCAGCTAGCCTTCCTGCTGATAGCATATTCAGTGGAGAAGATGATAGAAATGCAATTGATAAAGGTTACAAATCCTGTGAATCCCATAACAGCATGTGAAACCCAGCTGACTGTTGTGGGTTGATTGATGAATTCTCCTGATATTTTTACAACTGCATGAAATGAAATGTAATCAGTTGTTAGAGATAATATGATCATGGCCGTGGAAAGTTTCTTCTTACATCAAGCTTGGCTCTCTTCAACTGGGCAGGTGATACACCTCTAGTGGGTGCAGGGACATATGCCAACAGTTTGTGTGCTATTTCAGCAACTGGCAGAGGAGAAGAAATTATCAAAGAAACAGTGGCACGGGAAGTGGCAGCAGTTATGGAGTATAAGGAAGTTGGTTTGGTAGAGGCAGTAGACTATGTAATACACAAGAGGTTGCGAAAGACCACAGGTGGGTTGGTGGCAGTATCTTCCACTGGAGATGTAGCCATGGCATTCAATACTACTGGCATGTTCCGAGCTTGTGCCAAAGAAGGTGGACCAAGGGAAATTGGTATTTGGCATTGAATGATTCAAAAGGCTACAAATCAAACCTAGAAACTTTTTTTCAGCAAGAAAGGAGGATCTCTAAGTGCTATTGCAATTTGACACTGAAAGTGCAGAGAGTGGAAGAGAAACCTAAAGTGATTTGGTGCAAATCTGGGAATGTAAGGCAATGGGTCCTTTCAAGACTGAGATTCGGTTAAGGAGAAGTGAACCTTGAATCTTTTCCCGGGATTCTCTTTTCTGACTTTTCACTACCCTGTTAAACCCTCCTACTACCACCTTGCACTACCTAGCTAACTATCCATGTAAGTGGGCAATTACCATTGTTAAGTAGGTAGGGAATGTAAGTGGTTACTATCTAGGTAGGTAAGGCACTCAATTGCTACTAGGTAGGTAGATACTAGATACATGTGGATGATTGATACAGAGCTGACCACTGTGGTTAGTTCTATGACAGGAATACAACGAAAAAGTGTTTCATGTCCACACATCATCCATCCTGCATAGTGTGCTGGTAGGTGCTGCTTCACTCTGGGCAAGTAGAAGGGCTAAAGTCCCCCTCTGTTCTGGATATCCCAAAGCCTAACTAGCACCTGAACGTGCCTGATACCTTAAAGCTGCTAACACTACATTCAGCCTTATTATTGAAATGAAATGGAGAACTATGTAAAATCTCAAGCTTGCAACTTCACCCAATAACAATGTGCATGACAATGTCCATGTTTGAATCAAATTCACTTACCTTTGGGATTACTATACAAATCAGCTTGGATTGAGACATCCAATTTGGATTTGAAATCTCTTTAGTTCCACAACTTTAGGTAATCTCTATCTTGCAAAGTATATGCTGTAAGTCTAGTTCAACTATGTTATTCCACCTATCTCTTGAATAATGTTGTGGTGCAGTGATTTTTTGGCTGGCAGATTTTTGCCAAATTTTGACCTGAAAAATATGATTTTGAGCTATACAAAGGAATTTTCATTACAAATAAATGGCACAAATTCACCAGATTTCAAGAATTTTCTTTTCCAAATCATCAGATTTTCACAATAAGTTCCAGTAGGTAGCCAAGAATATTAAAGGATCCTTTTCTTTTTAAAAAGTTTCATATTGAATATATAGCCAAACTCGGCTAATTTTTTTCTAGATGATTGCCACTTTGGTTACATCACAAAATTGACAAATAGAACACTATCCAGGTGTTCCACCATACCAATGCTAGTACTATTACACAAATAGATTTCTTTAATTCGACAACTTTGGTGACCTAAACCTAGCAAAGCACACAATGGAGTTCCTCACTTAGCTTCCTCTTGTTACAAGAAAGAGGTGTATTCATGATAAACACCAGTTTTTTTGGTTGGTGAAAAAAGAAAGCTTGGAAGGCACGCCCCATCTAATTAATAGAAGTAATAATAAATACTCTTTGGAGAGAGGCCTCAAGTACTGAGTGGCTTTTGCATTAAGAGTGAACTATGATAATCGTTGGCATCTACCTACTCTTTGTTGCCCTGAATTGAAGTAATCCTTACAAATGTGTTTTGTAGATCATGGTAATTTTACAATGAGCCCTTCTGATTTGCTACTTTTGTATGAAACCAATTGTTTTAACAAGCTAGTTTCTTCTACAAATAAATGTGCTATTGCATTGCATTCATGAACATGTGATCCTTCTCTTCAATTGAAGCCCCATTTTCATGCCAAGCTTTTGTCCAACTTTTTTCGTTTTCAACCAAAAGTTTATTATTCCACCCGAATCCAAAAGGCTCGGCATTTTTGGGATGGTTTTCAACAAAGGGATAAACCAATTCTCTTTGACGCTATGGTTGGCCTGAATCAACATTCCTTCAATGAAAGAGAAAACTACATCAAACTAACCTATCCTTGGTATCTATATGAAGGGCATAACATACTATTCAAATTGTTGTCGGGTCCATGCATAACTTGTCTCCAAACTTTAGACTTTGTCTTGTAGACATACATATTTTGAGCAAATTCATATTCAATTCAAACTTTGAGCTTTTTTCACAAGTACTTGTGCATATTTCAAACCTCACATGTTCCATTGGCTTATTCGATCACAATTGCATGTGCAATTTTCAAGACGTGGATTTAATTTTCAAACTTACAATCTATGAATTCATCACCTTTCATGGATTGGCAAAGGTGACATTTCACTTGACCAAGACTTTTTGAAACATTATTGTTCCATCATCTTGACAAGTTCAACCTTCACCTACGATGCCACATAATTTGTTGTGGAGGAGACTTATGTAATCTATCCTTTGTGGTTAACATGTTCATGGTGTTAAAAAAAACACCTTTCACCCCCCCTTAAAGTCACCTTATTGCATATAATATTCATCATTAGTCCTCCCCCCACCTAGTTTTGTGTAATTTCAGTTGAAGTCCAATCATCATCATGGAATTATTTTAGTGTGAATGGAGATTCAATATTTTCTCAATCATTTTTTTTTTCTTTGGGTGAACATTTGCATGGTTGATTGGTTGACTTTTGGTGTCACAATTGTTGTTTTGGTAAGGTGCATCATGTTTAGATACTTGTGATACATAACATAATTTTAAAATTTTCAATTAACAATTGGTAGTAATATTAACATGATGATTATTGACATAGTTATAGAATTATTTTTTGAAAAGAATACATTCATGATCAATATTGAACTTTTGAAATTCAAAAATATGAACTGGTTGGCTAATTGGATTGTTAATGAATTGAAAAATACAAATTAAATTTCACTCCAAATTGTTTATAGTGATTAAGTATGCCTTGAATAATGAAAGAATAAAGTTAAGTGTGAATTTTAAAAAAAAACCTTACTAGATGGTAGTTTTGGACTTTTGAATGGTCAAAATTGGATTTTATTTTTAAAAGTTTTTTTGAAATGATTTTTTTTTGTTCCTCAAAACATTTGTGGATAATGCACATGTTTTAAAAATCTTTATTTGGGCTTTCATTAATGTGAACTTTATTGTGTTTTCCTTTAAGGATTTCCAAGTGGAATCCACCATAATAGATGGCATCAATGAGTTTAAAATATAGGTTTTGATTTAAGTTAAAAAAATTTTCAGGCAAGCAAACATTTGATAGTTTAAAATTATAATAATGAAATTTTAGATTTTAACAACCATGTCTATTCAATCACTTTTAAAATCTTGGTAAAGACTTGTAGGGAATGTTCATTTGACAAAAATGAACCATGCAACCATGCATTCACCCTCCTATCCTTATTCATGGTAATTTAACATGAATAATTAAAAGAAGGCTTTTGTGGGAAGCATGACAACAAACCTAACTTGACAAGCTATTAGCGCCCCCAAATCAAGCTAAATCATAGGGTTGGCAAGGTTTTCATTTGCACATTAATGAGTTTGAACATAAATTTTTTTTGAGGTCCTAGGTGGAGAAAGGGGTTATACCATTAAGCCATCACCTTTGGGGTTAGAGGTGGTACTTTCAATGACTAAAATTAGTTTGATGCATGCATCCTAGCAATATATGAGAAATTGTTTTAGATGATGAAAGTGAAAGATTTATCATGTTTTGTTAATTCTTGTTAGTGAATCAATAAAAATTCAAAAAGAAATTGAAAATTGAAAATTTCCCATTTTACTTATTATTTGATTTGTTATTTTGAGCAATATGGAAATATGTTATTTGCATGAATCCAGTTTTAGTGTTTTCCACTTGAGGAATTTCAAACATTATCCAATTTGGAAATCAAATTCCATTGCAGATCTATTCTCCACATTGCAAAATGCCATTGTTCCATATTAGTGTTAAGTTGTATAAATTATTTTTAAAAATCACATGGTTTAAAAAATACATTTCAATTGTGACATTTTCAAAGAAAGGATTTATTTGGTTAACCTTTAAACATCAAAGAAAGACAAAAATACACCAAGAATGGACCAAATTAGTGCATTTTTGTCAATTTCATTTGCCTTTACATTTAGGGGTTAAGATGAGATCACAAAGTATAGTAAATCTTCTATATGGTCTACTTCTTCATCTTCTTTATTCAAATATGATGGAAACACCAAAATCCTTCTTGACATATGTTGAAAATGATGATACCAGATAATAAACAAACTAGCTAGAGGTTGTTATTGTACTAGACTTGAAGGTTTTTGCTTTTGCTAAGAAAGGCAAAAGACATCGTCGCCTTGAGACTTTTACTCCACCATTGTTGCCTTTTCTTTGATTTTCCCCTGGTCTTTGATCCTTTTTCATCATCACCATCACTTGTTCCATAGCTAAAATTTTGAACAACACCAACCTCTTATAAGCCATTATTATTGTTGTAAGCTCACACTTTACAACTAGTCCCTAACATCCATAACATTCTTCTTTTCAAAAGATGTTTCCCTAAGTTTTTCTAGAGAAGGAATGGAATGTTTGTTAGGGTTTTACACACATAGTAAGTAATAGTCAAGTGTGTGGGAGAAGAAATTGTGAGAGTGAGCTACATTGCATTATTGTTGGTAACCAAAATTGGTGGTTGAATTTTCCCGTCTTGTGAAAGACACCCATTATGTGAATTCATCTATGAATTTGGAGGAGAGAAAGAGAATGAGAAATGGCAATGGTGAATTTGCGTGATGTGATGATCTGTGTGAATAAAGAGGGATTTTTTTGGTGGGTGATCATGATCACAACTGTTATTCTCGAAAATGGTTTACAATTGTGATCATCAAGGCTAGTTTGGGTACAAATGTTGGGTTTAAAATTTTTTTTGGCATGTTGAAAAAGACGTAGGGATTGGAAGATCATCAAGAGATGAAATTCTTGATTCTGTTTTTTCTATTAGAAAAGAAGCTTATGAAGGGTTAGTTAGTTAGCTAGTTGCAGTGGGCATTGAAGGTTTGTGGTGTAGCTAGTGATGGTGATGGAACCTTTGTGAGGCTAATGTACATGTAAAGGAAAACTTTCCATAGCAAGCAAACACACAAGATGACAATTATGGAAGGAGGAGCACCATGAGATGCTTTTCACCAACCATGGTTCCAAAGACTTAAATTTGGGGGAATTAATGTCCCTTCATTTAAGAATGGTTGTGGAATAATGAAAACTTCCTCATGATAATTGGAAAGGATTTGTTGAGGTGTGGGCCAAAACATTGTAGAGGGTTTTGGATTAGATTGGGTTTTGATTTATTTTTTACTTTTTTAGGGGTGGGGTTGCCCCTTGGGTGGTTTTAGGTTGCCCCTTTTTTAAGGGTGGGGCTACCTTTCAAGTGGTTTTAGGTTTTTATTTATTTATTTATTTTTTGAGCTTGTGGGTTTTCACAAGGTAGGCGGGTTTCTTAATGGAGGCCTTACCTCCTTTGGCTTTTAGGCCTCCCCCCATTTTAAATTTGGGCATGGTTTTTCAAGCATGCGCTTAGTGTGTCCTTTTTTTTGTCCTTCAAGGGTACTTATAATGGGGTTCAACGTGACATCCTTTGTTTTGGCTAAGGCATTTTGTTTTTGTAATGTGGGATGGCTTGTCACCAAAGAAATTGTTAGGTTTTTCAAATTTTACATTTCGATAACATCCTTGGTTCCTCAGTCACCCCTTTAGCCCTTTCTCCCCCCACAAAAACTTGGGCTTGGATTTTAACATTGGACCCTCTTATTACTTTCCATTTGGGTTTTCTTGAACCTCAACTATACATGCACATTCCTTTTGTTTTGTGTCAAGAGGTGCAAGTTGTTTTTTGCCCTCCTTTGGATTGGTTTGCCTAAAACCCAATTAATATGGTTATTTAACATCTATTCCTATTGTTCTTTTAGTGGTGTCTTGTTTTTTTTCCTTGTAGTGGAGCAACTGGGCATAGGGAGATTAAGTGCATTTTCAACAATTTTTGTCTAAGGGTTGGGAGGAATTTGAAGCAAAACATTTTTTTGGGGCATGTGTTCTTGCATTAGCTTTGTTTTTGGGTCAGTTTTTGTTGACAACCCTATTTCTTCTAGTTTCTGTTCTTATTGTGCCCCCTGTCTATCAATTAGGATGGAGCCTAGCCTTGGCCATGTCAGGGAGTTTGTAGTGTGGTTAAGGCTTTTGCCCTTTTTGCTTTGGCTTTGGTGTCATTATAATTGATTTATGTGTTTCAAGTTTTACATCGTTCAAATTTGGATGCTGTTTGTTCGGACTCCAAGATGGATTTTTAATTGAACATAAATGTGGAACTTTCCATGGATTTTTTTAGGTTAACTTTCCTACACATGTCCCATTTTTCAGTAGGTGGTTCATTAAGCATGGTCTTCAAGAATTTTCGGGATTCTTTTGACCTTGACAATTTAGCTAATGGTTTCATTAGCTTCAATAGTTGAGTTCCCATGTGGTTGCTAGCCACATCCCACAATTTGTTGGTTACATTCTTAGTGTTATTAAACTTTTGGTTTTCGGCAAGCCTTTAAGTGGCATTCGACCAATTATAGTGGGTGCGGCACTTTATCACTTAATTAGTACGCTTTATGTCTATAGTTTTGTGACGTGTTTTTTTTTTTTTTTTCTTGTTACTTCATTAGTTTGGCTTGGCAATTAAGGCTAGTTACGAAGTAGTGATCCATGGTATTCGAATTGCTTTGTATGTCCACTGACGCATTCCCAAGTGCCTTGCTAGACCCAAAAGGGGTCCAACTATGTTAAATTGCGGAAGTAGTTTGGGACTTGGAGCCGCTCCCAGCTTCTAGCACTAAAAGGGGTGAGAGGGGTGTGCTGAAAGCTCCGGGATAGACTAGGAAGATGGACAAGCTTACTCAATTACACGGTCCTGCATCTAAATCCAACCCACAAATGGGTTAGAACTCATTCTGCACCTTTTTGGTGTTAAAACAAACCACGGGCAACTTGGACTCACTTGACTCACCACGGCCCAGACTCGGGGGAAGCCACCACCTTCCCCCATATAGTATTCTCTGCAGCTCTCCACGGGACTTGCATCCAAATGGTTCTTTTTCCCGGGACTCCCAAAGTGGAGTCCCGAAATTGTCCTGGTTTGGACTCCCGGGACTTTGGACGCTCATAACTCCTCGCCTTGAACTCGGATCGGGACGAGGTCTGAACCAAAGTTGTAGCTCTCATCGAGAGCTTTTCAACGGTGTGTCGCAATTCACCTGCACGCACTAGAATCGGGTCGATTCCTGACTTTTAGTGGTTGGGAGTCAAATTGTCAGTTTGACTCCCGGCCCTTCTTTCGATCATAACTTGTGCTGTAGATGTCCAAATGGCTCATGCAAGGCCATTTTCGACATTTACACTTCAAAACCTTTCCAACGGTACCAAGAACGCTGCAATGCAAGGTGTTTTGAACCCTGCAATCACGCTCTGAATTTTCGGGAGTCCCGAAGGACTCCCAAGTCCCATTTTTCGGGAGTGTGAATGGCAACCTCACAACTCCCTCAAAGTGAGGTTGCGACATCCACCCTGATTGGGTGGTATTTCAACTAGATGTAATGAATGCCTTTAACACCATCTTGCATAATGCCATCTTTTAAGAACTTCGAGCAAGAAGAAGTAAATTGTTTTAACATTTTCCTTTTGTTTGTTCCTTTTGTGCCATTTAGCTTATTTTGTTCTTTAATCATCACCCCCTTTCAAAAGATTTTTTTGTCATTTTTTCATTTGTAGGCACACATTAGGGTGAGCCTCTTATTGGGCATCTTTTGCGCTTGTTCATTTTTGTGTTTATGTTTTTCAAACATTTTTCCTTCGTGTCTTTTCCTTTACTTGATCAATGACACTTTCAACCTCAACCCTGCCCATGTTGGTCCCCCTGCCTTTGATCATTTTGTCTTTTAATTGGCTTTTGTGTGGTTGGTTGTTTAGCTCCACAAGTGCTCAACTTAGGCCCTTTCTAACTTGCCTCTTAGGTTCACCTTCACATTTATTTTTGTTGTTTTATCAATGACATTAGGATCCTGGACATCTTTTTTGGTTTTAATTCCTTCTTTTCATCATTTTTGTAAGAGCCTTTGGATGAAAATGTTCATCATGTTAATGCATTCCTAACGTTAAAAGATATTTAGATAACATTTGGGATCTTCTTTTGATGTTTTGCTCAGGGTTATGTTCATTTGTTTCATTGTTTCCCTCTTTTTTTAGGTTTCTGGGTTAGATTGTCATTTTCAATTTGGCTTTGTAAGGAGTTTTTGAGAGGCTTTTGAACCTAGGTTCTTTTAAGTGTTTTCAAGCTCCTTAAGTCCAACAGCAAGTTGGTCTCCCCATTTCTAATGGAAGGTTAGGCTTCATTTTTGCAAAGGGCATTGCTTTAGCATCCTATCTAGGGAGTTGGGCTTTAGTTGCCCCCCGTCATTGCTTCTAAGTTCTTGTTGGACTTTCACCCGTTCTTATTGGAGGCGATAGGAGTGAGAAGTTGAGGTTCATTATCCTTCCAAGCTCATTTGAGGTTGGTGTGGAATTGTTCCCCCAATAGTGGTGGTGTGTGTACCCCTCTTTTCAATAATTGGTAGAGAGAGGGTAGATTGACTTTAAGAGAACATTTCATAGAAATTGCATGACCATTTTTTTTCTAACATCATTTTTGATTAGAATTGGGTGCACTTGAAATCTTTGTAGAGCTAGGTGCGGGTGCATGGTTATTTGTTTGTTTAGTGATCCTTTTTCATTGATTGGCTTCAAAGATTTTTTCCATTGCATTGTGCACTTGTTTGGGCCTCCCACATCCTTTAGCCCTTGGTTTTTCACATTGCATTTGTGGTCAACTTTTGAACCCTATTGGGATCCACCTTTTTCATTGTGCCCATGGTGGGGAGAGAATGATTTCCCATGATGTTATGTGGGATGCTTTTGTGTCTATTGTGAAAGATGCATGATTAAAATTTTATGTGAACACACCCACATTTTTTCATTGCATACTTTTCAATCAACGGGTCAATAAATCAACATTGTGGTTTTGGTGGATGGCGTTTGAATGTTGGCTGACATCATCATTACTAACTCCACCTGAATAAATTTGGTTTTGCGACTAGTTCTATCTCATGAAGATGCCATTACAATTGTGGATGAACCTAAAGATGGCCTTTATCACGATCAATATCTAGCAGATCAGGTTTTCCTTGTAGCCATAAAAAGGTTTTTGGGTGTTTGCATTAAGAGGCCAATGGTTTTTTTCACCGTTGTCATGGCATGGAGCATGAAGGGCTTTGGAGGCCCACTTCTTTGTAGAGAGGGTGTGGGTGGCATTGCAATGAGTAGATGCAACTTGTATTTCAAGGCTTGTTGTTATTGTACATGAGGGTTTTTTTAGGCTGATTGTATTTTGAGGTGTTCCTCCCTTTCGTTATTTGGTATGTTGCTTGCCCCCCGGGGGGGGCAGGGCGAGGTGTGGGGTGGGGTGGGCGTGGGTGGCAAGTTTTCATCTTTTATTGATTCCCTAGAAAACTAGACTGTATGTAAAGAAAGATTGAAACTCTAATAACTTAGATGATCCCAATTTCCAAGTATAGAATAATAGGTTGAGGAACAATGTTTTTTTGACAAATTTTGAAAAAAATGGGAACTTTTGAGAATTTTTTGTATAGCATAAATTTGCTAATTTTCTGGATTTGTTTTTCAAATTTTTCATGTTACAAAAACAAGGAAAGAAACTCTGCTAGGAACCATAAAATATGGTAAAATCAAGTCTCATTTAATTAAGAAAAAAGAAAAATTTGAGGATTGAAAAATGAAAAATTATAAACCTAGGTAGATGGGTGAAATAGATAATTTCTTTTTTCTCTCAAAGCCAATGTCCAAGTACTAGGTGCTATGTTCTTCTGGGACTTCTTATGGCAGGGTAGAACTCTGCACCTATCCCATTTACTGTAGTACCATGGCAACTTCAACATTTCAGTGTCAAATAATTATTTGATTTAGAAGATCACATGTCAAAAAATGGAGTACTATATAATATTCTAAAGATTCTCTAGTTTCCTTCAAAAAAAATTGTTAAAAAAATTTCAACATTTCTGAAAATGATATAATTAGTGTCAAAGCTGCGCATGTACTATGGTAATGAAATTAATATTTGGCTAGGGATTGCCTATGTCTTCTTCAACTTAGGTTATTCGCAATCTGAAAGCTTGCAAGAATCTCAACTTAGGTTGAAGGACTAGCCAAGTTCCTTAACAACCTAGAAATACCAACAATTGTCCTTCATGTATGATGAGTTTAGAAAAGTTGAGGGCAAGGATTCACCAACATGGATTCATTCCTTGAATATGTCAAATACACCAAAAGTCTTAGGTGACATGCAGATCACAAACACAAGGTTGGTGTGTTGGGGAGGGGTGGGGGGGAGGAATGGGGGCGGTGGGGAGGAGACAGGGGTGCATGAAAATTCTAACAAGGAAAAATTAAATTTGTATCTTGACCTTTGCAATGACAAACATGCATTTGGATTAGTGTTTAGGGTTTAGAAAAATTTAGAGAAGAATGTCGCCTTGCAAATATTCAAACATGATGAGCTTTTGAGTTTTAATTAATTTGTCCATTTAGCACCAAAGATGCACCAGCAATACGTCAACCATGGGTAGTCATTTTGGATTGTACTTATACGGTGATATCTTTGGTACCTAGGTGTTGGGTCACCCCATGGCTCTGGTACTTATGTAGTGTATACTATGAGGGGTGGTGGAGAGGGTTTGAACTTGGGAACAGAGATATTTTCAAAACCCTGTATTCAGACAGGCTTATAGTGTTAAACTAATGTTATTAAGATACCTCATAGGGTGTTGAATAGGATTGTGTGTAGGTGTGAAGAAAAAATGTTATGGTCAATAGAGAAATTTGTAAAGTCACTCAAAAACTGATGGAATTTTATTATTAAAAAAAGAGTACATTGACACATAACAACGAGGTGTGAAATTCCTTTTTAGCACCAAATTAAAGTGGAGTTTCACATTGAGTTTTTAATTTGCCTTGGTGTTGAGCCCTCATTATTCCTTATCCCATTGTATTGTGCCCTAATAGTTCTTTAATATTGTGTCCTTTTTATGTTTTTTTATGTTTTTTTAATTTTTCAACTTTGAAATCTTGTGAATTTCATCTTGAGTATCGATTTTTAGTTCTATTTCAATTTTCACCCTAGTTTAGGGATGAACTCAGGAAATTGCTACATTGAATTTTCTATTGTGACTTTATGCAATTTCATTGCAGGATTTGGTGATTTGAATGTTTTTTCAAGATAGTGAATATAGCACCAGTTGGTCAGAAGAGAAGGTGGTTTGGATGATTATGGCTCGTAGCAAGCCTTTGGGCAGGGTACGGCTACTGGCAATCCATGAACCAGAATCAGCCAAACCATGGCTGATTCCAGACGATAAAGTCAGGAAACCCTCTTGGAAGGCAGGAAAGCATCCCAGGAGTGTTAGGGGAGCACAGCACAATCGGCCCTAAACCCTAAACTTGCATAATCGGCAAGAGTGGGCCAATTCCACCATATTATTCAGGCTACAAAACAGCCATAATAAACCCCCTGATTTTAATGTGTACATGTTCATTCACCAAATCCCAGTTCACCCTATAATGCATGTCCAACTGGTACCTCGATCTTCTTGAGTGATACCTCTTAGAGGTGTGTTGTTGCTGAAGGTGAAGGTTCTTCTAGACTAAGTGTTTTGTCGGCTGTTCCTTCTCTCTTTTTATCTAATATGCTCCTTTGTGAAGGAGATTTTTAAGTACTTGATTTGTTTAGGGTTTAAGTACTAATCTAAATCTAAACCCTAAACCTTTACAATTCTGTACAAAGTCATATTAATACTAATCTGAATCTAAACCCTAAACCTTTACAATTCGCCCTTGTTGACGATTTTTTCTTTTTGCATGGACTTGGGTCCTTCTATTTTGTACCTTTCTCTCCCCATTGTTTGGATGCTTTTGTTTATTGAGGTTTTGCAGGTTTCCATCATCTTAAAGGCTACATGTTAATTGAGGAATGCTGAATTTTGGACTAAGAAACACTGATTTAGTCTTATAGTGGGGTATTTTATAATATTGAAAAGCAACCCAACAAAAATTAGGATTTTTACCATGGTGTAAGTCTAGGTGTTAGTTCACCCAAGGGATGTTTAAATTATGTCTAAACCAAAAAAAGGTTTGGAATTGTTACCATGGTGCCAATCCAGGTGCTGGTTTGCCCAAGAGATTTTTATAATATTTCAAAGCAACCCAAATGTTTTTGGAGCTTTTACGATGGTACAAGCAGGTTTTTGTCTTTTTTCAATTTTTTGTTATAAAAGAATTGGCAAATTATTCCAAAGAAAAAGAAAACTCAGTCAAATCCACAATAGAAAATTAAAATATTCTAATTTTTTTTCCAAAAAATGGAAAAAATTTGTGAAATTAAAAACACCTCTTAGAAATCTAAGTGCTGTTTCACCCAAGGGATATTCAAAACATTTAAAAGCAACCCGACACTTTCTTTTGGAATTTTTATGGTTTTACAAGTGTAGGTGCTGATTCACTGAAGACCTTATTATTAGTACACCACTTACTGGTTGCATTGAAAGTTAAGTAAGGTATGATCCCTAATAAGAGGAAGTCCACCCAGGTTAGGGTCTCCAGTGTTGATCACATTCAACATAGATTGTAAATATTTCCCCAGCCATAAACATGAAACATGAAACACTGAAAGGCTATTTTCAATGCCATCAACTGGGCCAAATTGGATGCTCATCATTTTTAAAAACTTGGAATTATGGAGATCACTGTATTGTCTTGTTCGCAAATTTGCATGTCCAAACTGATGTTGTGTGATTCTTTCTTTTGAAAAGAACCTACAGTGCTGGTTTTGATGGTTAAATGTGTTTCAGAGGTTCTTTCCGTGTAAGTTTGGACATGACTCTTACAATTTTTCAACCCTGGGTTTGATTCGAAAATCAAGTTTGATTCCATGAACACATTCTTCCAGGCTTCTAGATGCTAAAGATTGTGTGAGGACAAATTTTCAACAACTTGAAATGAAAGGTTTTATATACGTACAGAGTCCAACGACTAATTAAAGTATATGTTTGATTATAAAGTTCGGCACAGTTGTCAATTTTCCAAAACATTCAACTTAGCTGAGCTAAAGAACAGGAATGCTTTTTCATGATTCTATTTTTAGAGTCCAGATATTATAAGAGAAATCCATAAATTCACCCTGTCTTCAGGCTGTCTTTGGGCCTCCTTTCACCCCATAATCCTTTTCAGCGGTATCCATAAAGTAAGGGAATTTTATTAAAACTCAGTACAGTATGAAATGCTGAAACTTAGCATTTAATGCACAAGGTTCAAGAGGAATTATAGTAGCTGTACAAGTAGGAGAAGTTAAAATATATGTAGCAGTAGGCTAGTGGAGGCGCTCACAGAGAAAAAGAAAGACGGGTGAAACTAAGAAAACCATCAAAAAACCATCAAAGTTTAAGTTTTCTGAGTTTCACCGCCTGTTGAATGCTAATGTACTTTTTTGCAAGGTTTTCTTGAATCTCACCCTGTTTATGACCAAACTCAGGCTACTAATGCTGTCTTTTCCTGACTTTACGGATTAACTCTATAGTAAAAGGCTAGTTCCAAAATTTGGTTCTTGTGCAGATTCTACCACAAGGGTACAAGCTCTAGTTTGACTCACAAGAACCTGAACCTCAGATTTGACACTGGAAACTGAATAAGCACACATAATCAGAGACCCAAACTCCAAACGTCCAAACCATTGTTCTACATGTATATAAGTAGCAACCTAAGTATATAATAATATTGATATTTATACTGATATGGAAAAACATATCAATATGGTATTACCAGAGGCAATGCTAACCATATACCAGTACCAGACTGGTATGAACCAAGGACGTTTTTTTAATCAATTTTGTGGTTTTGAGAGTTTGGAAATTTTGTTTCCAATTAATTTTTTTTGAATTTACAGCAGGAAAAAGTAAAATTCCAAAACATTTTGTTGCAAAAATTTGCCACACATAAAAAAATAAAATCACTGGTATCAACCTGAGATAATAACAGCATAATACCAAGTTTATATGAGTTGCAATACCAGGTTTATCCGGAGCTCATATGAGGCAAAAATCAGCCGTATATTCGTACCTGACTAGTGTGTGAAAAGGTACATACCAGTACAACACTGGTCTAAAACCCACCAGGCTACTTGAAGGCTGTACTTCATCCAAAAATACGTACAAACTTTTGAAGTTTCTTTTGGTGTAGTTGTAGGTACTCTTACATTGCATAGTAGGCCAGTGGGCTTTTTGAAAGGGGGAATGAAAATATGCTGTAGAGGCAGGCATTTCCTTTTTCAAACAGAAAAAGCTCACTGTCAATTTTTTAACATTATTGCCCTTGTGATACCTTGTGGGTATTTGGCGGGTACCTTCCGGGTATCACAGGAAAACAATTTGATAAAATCAAGCAATATTGATTGGCTTTACCCTACAGGGAATACAAGTGGCTTTACAGATGCCGGTGAACCTGCTCTAGCCCGACCATAGTAAACCAGCACCCACCAGTGCACCCTGAAGTATGGATGGTAAGTGGTCAGGAAACAGTTTTCTGTTGGGTTCCAGTTTCTTTAGTTAACCATTGTGGTTAGCTCAGGTGCTTATTTTTAACTACATATTTACTAATAATCCAAGAGCAGGTTGTTAGTAACTAGGTAGTAAAAACAGCCCTTACCTGTGTATAAACCATCTACTTACCTAGTAGACACTTATTCTCTTATTTATCTACCTATGTATGAGACCTATTTCCTACAAAAATTGGTTACCAAGGTGAAACCAAATATTAACTCAGTTGAGGTTCATCCACAACTGAGTAATAATGGGCATCCAGTTAATGGTGCACTGGTGGGGGTGCTGGTTCACCGTCGCCTCTCTAGCCTACCCTTATTGTAAAGTAGGGTTAAATGTTGGGCCAAAACTATTTTCCTGAGCCAAACTGGCACGTTTTGACTTTTTTTTCATTCAAAATTTACTGTGCAGTGCACCAGTGGAGTTGCTCTAAAAGTAAAAGTAGGCTATTCCTAGAGAAACTGTCTTCAGTTTCTTCAGTTTGAACTGGTTGGAGTGAAGCCTAAAAATAAGCAGGGGCGTGGCCTTTTCGACACTAGAGGTTCATATCTGGTCAAATTCCTCTCGTGACTTTGACTGAAAATCTGCTTGCTTGCTTGTTTGATTCTTCTTCTTCTTCCCGGATAGCTCCCACACTAAACCCACCACCACCCACCCAGTTTCTGCTAGCCACAAAATTCCTGGTGCTTTTTGTTGCTGAGAAATGGATCCAGATATGCAGTAGGCGATTCATGATCAGCATTTTGGGTTGTACAAAACAGCTTCTTGGGTTGTACAAAGAAGCTGGTCGAGCTGTAGTAGTAGTGGCGAAAGACTGAATTGTACTGTCTCTCTGTAATTTCAAGAGAGTATCTGAAGAACAGCTGTTGCTGCAAACGAGCGAGAGAGAGAGAGAGAGAGAGAGAGAGGTATTTTCAGACCAAGATGATATTTTTTATACTTTCCAGTAGTAATTTGAACTGAAGATCTTATACGAATGTGTTTCCAAAAGTTTGCGAGATTGGAACCTGCAAGCAGTGTTTTTTGACGTGATCTAGACACGGTTTTTTTAAAAGCTTATTTGCAAGATTTTGACCAAGATGAGTAGTAATTTGTTTTCGGAATATTAGCAGTGGATCGAGGGCTTGTTTGTTTGACCTAGTTCATGTGAATTTGCAGCAGTCTTTAGCCATAGTTGTTCAGGGGTTGTGATCTGAAAGCTGCTGATTGAGAGAGAGAGAGAGAGAGAGAGAGAGAGAGAGAAACACAGTCTTGGACTGAAAGAGAAAGTGAATATGGAGACAGCATGATCTGCTGAGAATCTGATTCGGTAGCTGAGATCGGGTAAACAGTTCGCGGAGGGAGGATTCTTGCTTGATAGAAAGCCCACACAGAAAAGAGACCATAATACCAGTTGGAGCTGAAGAAATGGCCAGTGCAGATTATGGATCAGGGTACAGAGCAGTGATCAAGGAGCTCGGGGAGTGGCCGTCGAAGCTGGGACATAATTCGGCGTGCGCAGGAATATTCACTCATGCAGCTGCATCGCCTGCAAGCAAGTATATATCTCGTCAGCAGCTGGTGCAGCAGTTGCTAGCGCAGATGGCTGCGAGCGATCCACGGGGAGCTGGTCGAGCTACTGCAGCAGCTGGAAGTACAGTCTCCCTAGAATCAGCAACTAGCAGTCTGGATGAGTCGTCGAAAATGCTGAGGAATCATGGTAACGCAAGCCCGACTAGCTTCGGCGCTACTGAATCATGCAGGCTGTCGACGCTAGTAGTGCTCGGCAGTTCAGGATTTCATGAGCCGCAAATTCCGTGCAGATCCCAAGCTGCTAACCAAAAACATTACGAGCCCAGCAAGACGTATGAACAAGCTGGTTGGAATCTACAACGGGTACCAGATCAAGGCTCCAGCTACAACGATTCTCTGAGCATGCGCCGCAGCTTGTCAGCTAGCTGGGAAAATGCATCGCCTGCTGCATCAACTAGGGGGAACGCTAGAGAACCGAAATTCTTACCCGAGTCATCTACACGGCGGCAATATTCACGCCGCGGTCCGACGACAACCAAGCTGATGGTGGCAAAGAATTCCAGTGAATTCCGCGCATTGGTGCAGAAGCTCACAGGTCTGAAACCAGAAATCTGTCGACATGAGCTTTCTGTCGGTAGTACTGATCATCAACAAGATGCTGCACCAACACTAGACCAGCAGGAGCTCCAACCCATGAAGCTGCAGAGAACTGCTACTGCTACTGGCGATGCTGCAGTTACACCCACATGGTGGAATATGAGTAGCGAAGAAGCTGAATTAAATCCTGCACAACTGCAGCTAGTCACAGGAATTCATGCTTCCCACAACAATAATATAATAACTACAAGTACCATGCCTATGGATGTGGACGAATACATGGTCAGTTCTGCAGCAGCAGCAGCAGCAGCAGTAGCAGCACATGAGCCAAGATTCAACAATAGTGAAACTCCCACTACTACTACTACTGGTATCATAAATACTAGTACTACACTGAATGACATTGATCATGATCAGATCAATGCAGCTGTGCAGGATCATGATCTACTTCCTTATTCACAAATAGAAGCAATGTGGCAGGAGCAGCAGCAACAGCTTCATTAAACACCCACGCTGAAGCTGAATATCATCACTTAACGTCTACTGTAATTAGTCGAATGAATCCATGAAGTCCCAACTCCAGCAAGCTTCAGATTGTCGATGACATGACAGAAATCAAATTTGTTGCACATACATGAAGAGATTTTGCTAGACTCATTATCTTCCAAATCCTTGGAAATCAGGACTCAAAAGAAATTCTTCCAACACAGAGCTCTGCTCTGCTCTGCTCTGCGCTGCTAGAGATGTATGTATATATTTGTATCTATCCAGTTTTGGTTTGACAACACTCACAAATCCCTTCCAGATGTACATACATAAAATTTGAACTTAGTACTGTTTTGTTGAATTGTAGTTCAATGGATTTAATAGCCAAGTTCTAACATTAAATCCATTTTCTTTTCTTTCCCCTTTTGGGGGGAGTGGGTTTTAGTGACCAGATGCTAGTGCAGAATCTCTCTGTTAAAAGATGTTCTGCAGTCTGTTGGCTCTGCACTTCAGGGTAGAGAGATATTGTGATGCGTCTGGAAATGGGCCAAAGTTTGGTATCTCTATATTCTAGGGTCATGTTGAGTCCAATGTAGAAGCATGTAGTCCTTGGGCTTCACCATCTTCATTTGCTAACCACCATCTGTTTCCAATTTAGTATGTTGAATGTTTATCATCCTTAAATGGATATCATTATAATGGACAAAGCACATTAATAATTGATGAGTTTCAACATGTTTTTTGACAGAATATTTGAGGCCCATTGTGTTTAAATTTATGATGTTTTGGTCTAAAGGCGAGGGTTTGGTTTATAGCTTAACTAGTCTTTTCAATCTTTCGATTATTTTTTTCAGTTTTTTCATAATATTTCGTACACGACTTGGATTATCCCATCCCTCAATTGCAGATATCTTTCAATGTGTGTGCACACATCTCACCGATCCTATATGTATCCACTTTTTATGTTGTGCTCATGACAATGAACACACTCAAACTTATGATGCAATTCGCAACACCTTTGTCATCACTACACAAGATGCTGACTTTCACATTGTGCAAAAACAATTATATACAATTCTTTCAACCACATTCAATTCCTCTCATCAATGAGTCGACATTGTGTTCACCAAAGGTGCCATTTGCACCCTAATTAACATTGTCATTGCCACCCAACACAAATTGATTTATTTTCTCAATTTTGCACAACTCAAGGATTATTCGCCTCTAATGCAACTCAAGCCAAGGAAAAGAACTATTGCAACCAACACCTCACTGATATTCCTTTCTTTAGTAATTGAAGTATTTGGTTGTTTACACAAACATGTCGAGATGTTTTTACATTATTATGCCACTGCCATTTGGAGCTTGAGAAGGCCAGAGGGCCCTCTTCTTTCTACCTTGGTCACTTTTCTTTGTCAAAAAATTTCGCTCACATTACAAAAGATGCAAACGTCCTCCATCTTGAATTGGGTGGTAGCTATAGATTTAACTATTTCCCAACTTCCACCCTTTTAGAACACACCTCTCATCACCATAGTCGATCTATTGTAAACTATTGGTTTTTGACATAAAAATATGACCAACCTATCACAAGCGGTCAATTCTGAACATGGAAAGATTTTGACATCTATTTTGAACCAACTTGACGTCCTATAACTTCTCCTTTTTCTTTTTTTAAAACTCCTTTGTACATTTTTTTAATATACGATGTGTTTTTAATAAAGCTTTGCAAAAGTAGCCTCAATTTCTTCACTATTTTGTTTGTTAATTTGTGAAGTACCCCCAAAGGGAAAAATCATACTATATTTTCCAATGTAAGATTTTGGGCATAAAATTTTTGACTCAATTTCACACAATATGTGAATGACATTTGGAATAATAATATGTGTGCTTAAAATGGGTGGGCATGTTTCATAGAAATGCATGTGTCTAGATGAAAATTTATAAATCCATTAAAGGAAGTTTTCAGAACATCTATAACAATCGACTAAATCATTCAATGTGAGGGGGAAAAACATATAATATTAAAAAATATTGTTAATGGCATTGTTGAATATTGCAATATTCCAAGAATGTGGTATTTGCAAATGATTGCCTTTAAGTGGTTAATCATAGTGATTGGGTCAAGTGTCAATACTTAAATGATGTCATAGTAAAATATTGTTCAAAATTCATGTTTATGGGTGGAGTGAAAAACATTTATCTCTATGCTGAATAGTGATATGAACCCAAATGAAGAGCATCGTTAAAATGTTAGTTTGAACGTGTCATAAAAGATAAAGTCGTCATAATATGATGAACTATCATAGTACCTTTTTAGGTTCAGCAAAAATATATTATGTTTTAAAATGTCAATTTTTAAAAAAAATTAAGGTTTTCTTTTTGCTGAATTTTTAAAAATTATTGTTAATTGAAGTTGAAATTTGTTTATTTGGTGTTATTTATGTGCTTGACATTGCAGTTTTATGAAGAATTGTGTTGTTCTATCATAAGATTTTTATTTTAAAATTTAAAAAAAAATTGTATAAATGTTTTTGTAAAAAAAATCTTGCTTTTGAGTGCTTGATGATATAACAATGGTTAGTGCAATATTTTTTGCAAGGAGTCTTTGGAATCAAGATTTGTACTACGATGCAAAACATTTGTGTAGAACATTGGCGATGAAGAACATGCAAATATTTTTTAATTTAAATAAAATTTTGTCAAAATTTCAACTTAATTTTATTTTTGCGTTAAAAAATCAAATTTTCAAAAAATTATTATTATTTGGCAGCAAGATCTGAACCTGGAAAGGTGCACTGAGCTGATTTTGTAATTTTCAAACCTAAGATGCCTGAAAGATATTGAATTTGAGTCATTTCTGTCACTAAAAATTCAAGTAAATTACAAAAACTGATTTTGGAAGGAGAGAGTACTTCGGTAACAATTTCATATTTGGGCCATTCCAGTTACACTCACAACACTAGTAGTAATCATAGACTTATACAGATCGATAGAGTGTTAGATATTCACAAAGGGCATGACAACATCATCAACCACTGTAGTAATCGAGTAGCAAAAATCATGGCCATGAATTAATCCCACGGGATAAAATATTCTCCAAAACTTTAGTTTTTCAACCCATGGTATTAGCAATTGTGACATCTTCCGAATGGTCAAATAGTTTGAAAGTGTGAGAAATATTCCTTTTACCTAGTTGCCGGCAAAGAATATTCGATGCCATTGTCTGCTTGTCAAGAATATTCCTCAAACCACCTGGAGACTACATGAGGGAGGCTTAGCCCAAAGAATATTCCCATGATGAGAAGAAGTCTCGCAACCCTTGATTGGTCATCGGAAGCTATTTTGTACCGAAGGTTAGTAGTGGCCGGTTGTAATAGCCTTTTCTTTGTTATTCCATACACTACTAGCCAATTTCTATTTGGTTCGGTGGGGACTACTTTTGGTGGTGACAACTTTCCAGCTAAATTCATTGGCCCCATCAGATTAATTTTCAACCTCTAAAAAACAACAACAGAAAATTTGGTTCATCTCCGTAGTCATGAACAGTTTTTCTGATGATTTTCAATGGTTTCAACCAGCTGTTCACTTTTACATTGTGTCCTCATTCACTTATGTATTGACTTCACCATGGCCAAAACACACGTCACCGTGGTGATTATCCAATTCTCCCTTCTCCCTCTCTTAAAACACTCGAAGAATTTCATTTTTCTTTTGCATTTGAAAGCAGCTTCCTGGCCAGCAACAATGATGCTTTTGTCAATTTCAACTTAGGGACTTTCCACCATTCACGCACAAAATCTTTGGCCATTCAAATTTCGAAAAACCTTTCCTCCCGTAGTATTCGGGTGGGCCTACACCCTTGAGCTACTCGCCCCAGGAGGCTGTGACCCTCGAATTAGGGGACACCTTACTTGGATGCTGGCCTTTTCCTATTCTCGAAAATAATTTTTTTTAATAAGTAGAATTATTTTTTTTCTTTCACAAGTAGTCAGTGTTCTCATATATTCTTTTCTCATATCCATCTCTACCGATTCGAAGAGTTCCGAACTCCGTATGTTGCACGCTGCTCAAATATTAGGGCTTTGGACCCCATACTGACACCACAGTCGTAGCCAGGAGGCTTGGCTTTTTTAATCCATATTTTTCAATTGGCTCGAAACAAATTTATGCCCGGTGGGGATACTTTTTGACATGCATTTGACATGTGATGAGCATTGATGGGCAGAAAAAATCAACCCTGGACCTGACTGGAACACAGATGTGTTACCTTCTTCATGAGTTTTCTTCATTTGTATAATAAAAATCAATATTATTCTCCGCCATGTGGTGTCTGTATTCCACTCTTTCTCCGCCATGTGGTGTCTGTATTCCACTCTTTCTCCGCCCTGTCAAGTAAAGAGATCATGATGGGATAGATGGATGATCGGACGAATAGATGAATGACGAGACAGATGGATGAAATGATGCTTCACGACGTCCTTTACTATATATAATCACCCAAAAAAAGGTCTGAATGTTATTCATTTATATTAGCTTGAGCTTTGACTCAAAGTTGAACAAGGCATCACAAACAGGCTGGCCTTGCCAATAGAGAAGTTTGTACATCTACCTGCTGTATCCACACTCTGAACACCAAAAAAATCCATTCCAATCTAAACAGTCTAAACACTTTCACCAAAGACACCGGTTCACCTAATTTGAAATCGATTTTAATAAGGTAAAGTTATCCAAAAGTTGGATCCAATGCTATATAGTCTATGTCCCTGCAGGGGCAGGGCCCAACAAAAGGTCCAAACCACTGTTGTGCTCATCGATGGTTAGGACTTACATTCCATGTAAATGTAAATCTCATAATGAAATTTATTTATATTTTGTGTGAGTGTGAAATTGTATATATTTATTTTATGTCGTGTAAAATAAAGTAAATATAAAATAAATATATATCTATATAGTTTTATGCAAATATGTGTAGCTATGTGAAACAATATATATTTTTTGATTTTTACTTGGGAAGGAGGGGATTTCATGATGTTTTTGGTCATGAGCTAATCAAATGGCCCATTGCCAAACAAAAAAAAAAACCACATTATCAAAACATTTGTGCTTTGAGATGCACCACAACTAATTGAATTAATTAATATGAATCATAATATGTACCTGAGCTCTTGGAAAAGCTTAGGCCAAAAATTGTGATGAACAAAATTAGGATTAAAATTTTCACAAAACAATGAGGTGGGACAAAATGTGCATTCAAAATATTTTTTGGAATAGCACAACCAGAGTCCCATATTGGTAGAAAATGCTAATGTTTGAAGAATATCAAGATATCATGATTTTTGTTTTGAAGGACCAATCAAAGTGACCCATTGCAAAAAAAAAAAAAATTAAGCTTTGGGATGCACTCACAATTATTAACATGATTTGCAAAAAGATATGATCCTTAAGGGTATATAATATGTACACTTACATGCCTCAAACAAACCCACACAAATGTATTTAACAAATATTTACATTGTAAAGTGTAAAAAAATAAAATTATACATGATAACTTTATAAATAAGTGTGTAAAAATTCGAATGTGTAAATTGTGAATCATAAGTGCAAATGATTGACAATTACACAAGATTCACATGCCATACATATGACTATTGACACTTATACGAGTCTTGTTGGTTTTCTAATCTCTGGATAGAACCTTCAGTCTGAGTCTCAAGTAGCTTTTTCCATTTTATAATGGAACATGTTCTCTGTCCCATTCTTCAAACTTCCAGTTCCTTTGAAAACAAATCTTGCAAAAGTCTATCCAGTTCACATATCAGATCCCAACTGGTGTGGCCTGTGCCGTTGGCCCAAGTGTTACCACGTCCTCAACTGATTTTGCCTTCCAAAACCTGGTTTTTTGGGAATTTATTTGAGTTTTCAGAGACAGAAATCACTTTTAAATCAATATCTCTCACATTCTAAATCCAAATCTTACCAAATAAATTCCATTAGATCCGGATCATTAAGATCTTTCCAACAACACCAAAGGCACATTCCAATTCCTAAGAAATTGTTAGCTACAATTGAATTTAATTTTCAGTGAAGAAAGCATTCAATATTCAAGAACTTTTGCATTGCAAGTCCAAACGCCATGGAACCAAGCCCATGCACCCCTCCTTGTTGAGAGCTTCCAAAAGATAGCAAGAACATGATCTGAAGCATCCCGGTTCAGTGGGTCTCATACCTACAAAACAAACTACATTCCTTCATAGATAGATGGCTTCTTTCTCATTTTTCAACTTCCGGTTCCTTGAAAACAAATCTCACAAAAGTCTACCCAGTTCGAACACCAGATCCAATTCCAGTGTCCACCTACCTACAAACACATAACCCAGAATTGAAGATTTTGTAGGTAGTAGCATTTTACAAATAATAAATACTATTTACACCCAACCCCAGATTGAAGATGTTTTAGGTATCAACATTGCAGAACCAATAAAAGTTGTCACTTGAACAGATATCTACATCTAATTCACATCTACTTGTGTCTTGGTTGACATGAAAACTTCTTGAAAGAGTGACTTTGCACATACATATGTGGAATCCATAGTAAATACATGAATGAGTTTTCAGAGTCTAGACAGTCCTTGACTATAATGGAGTAGGGTTTAAAGGTATATATAGGATTTGTTCTCCCAATGGTTTAGACCCTAGTTTGTGTTTGTTGCATTCTTGGGCACTACCTATCACCTGGAATAGCTACATATTTCATAATGTTTTGGTGTCAAGTTATGATATAATTTTCAAGCACCATGGGCATAAAAGGAGTTGACATATTGCTTGGAAGGGCAAAATGATGTTTAAATTCATTTTATATTGAAGCTGGGGTACAAAAACTCGTGAAAATAAATTTCAAAATTAAAATCACAATGACGTTAAATTGTCTTTTGATTCAAATATCTATTCAATTGTGCAAGTGGGGTGAGCAAATAGCTACATATTTCATGATGTTTTGGTGTTGAGCTAGGACACAATTAAAAGAAGTTGATGCATTCCTTGGAAAGTCAAAATGACATTAAAATTCATTATATATTGAAGCTAGGGCACAAAAACACATGAAAAGAATTTTCAAAATTAAAGTGGCAATGAAAGTTATGTTGTCTTTTGATTCAAGTATCTATTCAATTGTGCAAGTGGGGTGAGCATCACAGGGCACAAATGCAACCTCAAGGTTGTTCACAATGGGTAGATTCTAATGGTTTGTTGGTTTTAAAATCCCCACTTTAAAAGGTATTGGGTTGACACAAGTCCGCCCTTTGATGTGGAATCCTCTCATGTTTAGAACTTGAAATCCAACATGAACCATTTGTGTTGCCTAATCTCTCCTACTGGATGTGGACCCAAAAAATTCTTTGACTTTGTAAAGCATTGTAAGAAGCCAGATTTCTTGAGAGTCTTAGTTTCAATAGTTGCAAGTTCTTGATGCATTTGGTAACTGGGGCCTTATACTTTTGGTGTCCTATCTATTAAATCACCAATTATTGGTTTTAAAATATTCAATTAATTATGTAGTCTGAGACTTGCTTTCCTTCTATATGTGTAATCGTTTTATTTTCACCCAGAAAATAATCAAATCCTTAATTCTAGCTATGGGAGCTATGTTTTTTTCTCATATTTCCCATGTTGCCATTTGGCTACCAGGTGTTTAGCGTTACATTATCAAGGTGACTTTAATTTTAGTAGGTGTATGGGTGACAACAAATAGGTAATAGTTCTTTCACTAGCAAGATTTTTTTTTTTTTTTTTTGTAGTACATATATGGATGACTTGAATTTTTTTATCTCAAATTATGCAAAAATAATCGTGTGACAGAATTGAACCCTAACCAATTTGATCTTCCCATTGTGGCACATGGTGGACTACACATAGAAACAACATTAGTAAACAACACAAAAAACAAGGGTATTGTTAAGTAGTTTTTGCAACCTCCAAGAGTCAAGACCCAAGCATCATTGCAAGGATGTCACAGGCCAAAGCTGCAACGCTGAAATTTGGAATCTCTAATGTATAATCACATAGGGTTCAAGAAGTGACTAGGATCATGAAAACGAAAACCACCATCAACCAAAATTGTCACCAAAACCTAAAAACATCATCCCATAAGTTACAAGTTACAACCAAACAAGCTTAGTAAGATTTCAAAACTAAACAATAACCTCGAAAAATTGCAACAAATGACAAACCAAAAAGACTCAAGGGAAAATGGTATGCTACATGGGTGTTTGCAAGTTACAGTGTGCACAAAAAAATTGTAACAAAGTGGTAGTTTTCAATACTTGCAACACTTTGATGCATGATGGTGAATTTTAAGAAAAAAAAAATGGATGAAAATTTGTCTAAATGATGGGTTATATCCCAATCTATCAATGTGTTATGGAATTGATACACAAATTAATGATACACTTGTCCAACAATTTTTTTTTTAAACTTGTAAAAGTTTTGAAGCAGTTCAATAGTCAAATAATGCAATTGTCAAAGGAAAAGACATTTTTTGATTAATATTAAATGATTAAAAAGTATATTTGTGAGAATTTAGATGTTGTCACAATATATTACAAAGTGGAAATATACTCTAAAAATGATTCAAATAATTGCAAAACTTGATGAAGTATTTAGTCATATATTGAATACGAATTGATTGTACCATTTCAATTACAATTGAAAAGGTTGACTTACATGATTTCACAAAAAACATTTTTCATTCAAATGAACATAAATGTGTTGAAACGAAACATTTTGTTGAAAAGTCATTTTCATTTTAAAGATGAAAAAAATTATGTTGGAGGCCTTTGTATCAAAATCCATTTTATATGTTTATAAAAATGTAGTTGGAATCAAAGAAAAATTGTCCCCAAAATATACCCAAAAAATAGTACATTTTTTTTTCCTAAAGCAGCCCCCATGTAGTGTGCTTTCACCCTATAATGGATTAGTGTATGACTACTATTAAAATAATGTCATGTAAATCTAATAAAAAAATCCAAAAAATATTTGATACAATATAGATATACTTTTGAATTATTTAAAATAATTAGAGTCTTTATTTTAACTACATTTACATATTAAAAGAATCAAAAGGAATGTATTAAATAATGCAATTAATTTCAATTTTCTTTCATGGGTAAATGCAAGGTAAAGTGGGTTCATTTTTTATGTCACAAGTTTGATTTCTGCAAGTGTTTTACATTTAAATGTTGATGGTGAATGATTTAATTTTAAATACATTAAATGATGATTTGTTCTAAACTTAAAAACTTGATTATGAAGACATTTGCATAATTATTTTTTGAAAATAAATTTTCATTCATTATCAATAGTGAACTTTTGAAATTAAAAAAAATATGGACTCGTTACTTGACTGGATTGTTAAAAAATTCAAGAATTCATATTGAATTCCACTCCAAATTGGTTATTGTGATTAAGCGTGGGTTGAAAAATTAAATTATAAAGCTAAATGTGAAATTTTATTTTTGTGAAACTTTAACCAAATGGTAATTATGCATTTTTGAAAGGTCAAAATTGGACCTTGCTTTCAAAAGTCCTTTTGAATTGAATTTTTTTTGTTTCTTAAATTTTTCTTACCCCATGAGTACATAATTGAAATATCTAAATGGGATTTTATTTTTATGGACTTTATGGGTTTTTCTTTTCGGATTTTCAAAATGATTTTACCATACCAACTAATAGCAACATTTTTCAATATGGGTTTTGACTTAGTTTTAAGAGATTTCATAAGTGACTAAAACCTAAATAGTCAAAGATTACATTAATGGAAACCTTAGAAATTGAAACCATATATAAAAACTTGTTTGTAACTCTTTTGAAAGATGTATTTGTTTAAAATGAGCATTAAACTGTGCATTTACCTGCATATATCTATGTTTGGAAATGTTCATATTATGCATTTGATTAGATAGTATATGATACAATAATTGTGAAGGCTATAAAATCCGTTCCGAAAAGGTTTCAAGGAAAATGATTTTATTTTATTTTTTTGTTGATTTTTGTGTTCATTAGGCTTAGATTTAGTGGCCCCAAGTGTCAGCAACATGTGTCGGAAATAATCATGCATGAAAACATGTCAAGTTGTTTATAAAAGCATATGTATTCATTTTTTACATTTTTGGTTTTTAACCAAAATATTGATACTTAAGTACATATGCATGCAAAAAATCACCACCACCATGAAAATTTGAATAATTTGAATTACCCAATATTTTCCATTTAAATTTATTCCATATAGATTTTGTATTTGGAAGATAGCAAAAACAAAGTCCTTAAGTCCTATGTCCAAAAAGTAATACCCCAACCGTGGATGTCCCATGTTGCTAATGCCACAATAATTAAATCAATCACCATTTTATCAACAAAAGGTAGTATTCTTCAAACACACAGTTCAATGAACTCAACATATTGATCCATCAAATCTTTATGTTATGGATTAACTTGTTGCCTTTTGTTTCCATGATTTAGGCCAATTCAACCAACTCTAGGTGGTGGTTTGGAGACTTGCAAAGAAAAAGAGTAAAGGGAATAAAACAAATCCTCTAGGCATGCCACCATAAGCAAATCAAAAAAAGTTTTGATTACCAAATTTGTCTTGTGTGTGTCATATAATGGATCCCCATCAACAAAATAGTGTGCAAGTTTCAAATTTGAACTATTACACCACCCAAAGCACCTTGAAAGGTATTCACACCATCTACACCAAAGCACAATAACCTAAAAAACATCTTAGCCTTTGTTAAGCCTCTAGCACTGAATAAAAAATTCATTATCACCTTCATCAAGTTATGGGCATTGTGGGCATTGGAACCTTCAAGAATGCATTCAACTAAAAACAAAACAAGGATTTTGCACCAATCTTAAACACAAAAGCCATGGATAGAAACCCAACTCTAATTGTCCATTGTAATCACCTCATCACAAGTCAATGTTATAAACCTAGTTGTTTCAATAACATATTTGTTGGTTGCTAAAACCTAGTTCTGAACATGTCCAACAATCTCCCACCTAATTTTGTCACTACAAAACTTATTGGGATTTTTTTTTACTTCAAAAAATTAAACAATAGTCAACAATCTTCATAATTAATCATCAACTTTCCCTTCTAGGCAACATAAAAATTGATGCAAATTGTATTATTTTCTTTTCGTTGTCCCACTCACCTCCACCTTAAACTTGCTTTAAAATAAAAGGTCAATTCATTAATACATATGTCTTTCATTTTCGGCATGAGCACATTTGGGATCCACAATCTTCAACCTCTTGCTCATTTTTTTCCCCCTACACATTTCTCAAATGAATCCCACTTGGGGACCAATAATTTTTCCTTGCATTCAATTCTATTACATATTATTGTTTAATTAATAGGTAGGTAGGTGGGTAGGTAGGTATGTTTGTAGGTAAATAAGTAGGTAAAAGATGCAGGTATTGTAGTTAGGAGGTTATACCTACCTAATTACCTACCTATTTACTTACCTACCTACCTACCTACATACATTGATTTCATTATTTTATTTTATTCATTTTTATTTTCATAACTATATTAAATTTTGTAGTGCATATAAAAATTTAATGTAAAATTATAATCATAATCATTTTAGGTATATTAATTGTGGCTATAAATTCAAATAAATTCATTTAAATCAAATTTGATTTTGAATTTTTGAATTTTCATCATTTAAAAAATCTATAATGTGTATATTGGAAATTTTCTTAATATTAATTCTTTGAAATATTTTTATACATGCCATAAATTCAAATGTAATACTTTCATTTTGTAAATTAATAGTTCCATAATTTCATTCGATCTAATAATGGTTTTATATAAAATGTATAGACATGAAATCAATTTCATTTCATATATGAATTACACACTTACAATTTGATTGTAAATTTTGATATGCTTTTCAGTCCATAATTAAATTTAAATAAAAATTTAAAACATCATATACATTATGCCACATAAAACGTCAAAAGTATGTTGTGACATGTAGTGTTGTGACGTATGGTGTCATAAGGGTGTAAATCCATAGTAAATTTTACTAAACAAAAAGACTAAAACCAGTCAAAGGTATAAACTAATCAACCAAAAAGAGATGCACACACACACACACACATATATACAATGCACAAAAAGAGGCTCAGATGAAATTATCATGTATGTGAATGAATGAAAGAATTGAATTGCAAAGAAAGAAGAAGATGTAATGTATGTAGACAGTGGCCGTGCAATGGCCGCCGTGAACATCTAGAAATCCTATCTAATTATGGAGGAAACTGTCCTAACAAAGGAATTCTAGAAAAACTAAAGAGAGAAAGGAAGGGCTTGGCCTTTTATATTACCGCCAACCAACTGCAACCCTAAGTACTTAATAATGTACAGTTGCCTAAGATCGTACATTATCCCTAAAAGCACACATGGGCATGCCCGTAACTGGCCATCATGTATGAGACCATGTATGGGCATGACATCTGTCGTGACGTGTAGTGTCGTGATGTGCGGTGTCGTAAGGGTGTAAATCCATAGTAAATTATACTCAACAAAAAAACTAAAGCTAATCAAAGGTATAAACTAATCAACCAAAAAAAGATGCATGCACACACATATATATACAATGCATAAGAATAGGTTGAGATGAAATTCTCTTGTATCCCCCCCTAGACCTGACCCGAGAAAAGCATGGCATGGTCTGAGTAAGAATCAAGGTGTTGTAGGACAACATGATGAACAATACCAATTGTCGGCGAGAACTTGTGTGAATTTCGACTTGAAGCAGAAGAGATGGTATCCACCATTACAATTATCGCAAAGTAGCATTTGATTAGCATCCTTTGTCCTCTAACATACCTGACATGGATAATCAAGTGAAGGAATCCAAATCGACGTGATGATGGTAGGATCCAAGTTCGGCAGGTGGCAAGGTGCACAATTTTTGGAATGATCTTTAATTGTGCGTTCGTTAGCACCTTGCAACTCCAACACACTTGAAGGCTTGATCGCCTTAATCCTCAAGATAGTGTAACCGGAAGAAATGTCTAGAGTATCATTGGGTTTGCCATTGGAGATACATTAAATCACCAACATCAAATTGTCTCACCTTAGGTTGGTAATTACCACCTCGTGTGTGTGCATACCGTAAGGTGTTTCGATGTTGTGCAATGGACAGGTTCTCCATGGCCATGAGCATAACCCTCCTGAATAGAACAACCCTTTCTACAATGACCCTAACCCAAGTGGTTGGGGAGTCCAGTCCACAACCTGGTCCATTTGAGCAGCAATGGAAGAGGGTGGAATGGGATGTTTCCCAAAAAGTAAAAAAGTAAGGAAAAAAATGAGATAAAGAGGCGTGTTTGGACATCCTGTAACCCATGGTGATGTATGGGAGGGCCAAGTCCCAATCCTCTTTGTTCTCAGTGAGGTAAATCTTCTGAAGTCCCTTCTTGCACATTTGAACCATCTTTTCTATAAGGCCATCAGCTTGGGGATGGTCTCTTGAAGTCCGACGATGGTCAATGAGAGCATGGTCAAGTAGGTCTTGGAATTCTTCCCTGAATTCTGATCCTTGATCAATAAGGCACTTAGCATAAGCCCCAAACTTACTTAGAACATGTTGTAAAAAAGTTTGGCTGGTGCTATGTGATGACTTGTCCAGTAGCGCAACAAGCTCAACCCACTTTGAAAAATGTTCAATCATAATCATGATGTAAACATTACCCCTAGAGGTTTGTGGCAACTCTCCAGCTAAATCACATGACCAATGATAAAACATGCCCTGAATAGGGAGTGGAGAAAGTGTGAGTTGTTGAGAGGAGGAAGAAGTTCTCATTCTATCACATTGTTCACACCTAATAATGATGTCTTGGACTTGAGCATACATACCTCTCTAATGGTAATGAGGAGCGAGAAGGCTATAAGTATGCTTAACTCCAAAGTGTCCAAGCTCCAAATGTACCTTTTGAATAAGACCAAGCCATTCATGTGGTGGTGGAATCGCTCTATCACCTTGTGGTAAGCACCAGACGAGGTGATTGTCCCTCCATGAGTAGCGTTTAGACCGCTATTGTATGCAATCCCGCTAACTTGATGTAACTTGGGGAGGGTATTCCCCATGTTGAAGAAACCTCAGAGTGTCCAAATCCTCCCATATATCCATAATGGGATGCTCAACTAGGTTACATTGCAATAATGCAAGATAACTAGATGCCTCATACACATGTATTGTTGGAATCTGGTCAAAATCTTGCATGGCTTCTGAGAAATCTTCAGAGGTAGTGAGGGGTCTTCAAGGCATGGTATTTGCATTTTGATGTGTAATACCATGTCGGTGAATAGCCTTGAACTCATACTCTTGAAATATAAGTGCCTAGCGAGCTAACTTACTAGTAAATTTATTGTTGGTCATCAACCACTTGATAGGCTAGTGGTCGGTATATAAAGTGAAATTGGTGCCATAAAGATAGGGCCTGAAATGTATGACGACCCATACAATAGCAAGGCAGTCCCCCTCGTATGAAGAGTAGTTGCTCTCAGCCTTGTTGCTTCAGGATGCATAGGCAATAACATATTCCTTGCCTTTTTCATCAAGTTGGCCAAGAATAGCTCCAATACCAAGAGCACTCCAGTCAGTGTGTAAAATGAAGACCTTGTTAAAATCAGGTTTTCTCAGAATGGGGAACTCTGAAAGCTTTTCCTTGAGTGTGTTGAAAGTTTCTTGAACCTCATCACTCCATGTCCAAGCAACATCCTTCTTTAGCAATGCATAGAGAGGATGAGCAATAGTATTAAAGTCTTGGACATAAATTCTGTAGTAATTACATAATCCAATGAAGCTCCTCAACGTGTGAACATTAATAGGATTAGGCATTTCCAAAATGGCTACTACTTTGGCCCAATGAACCATAATACCATTTGGCAAATTCTATGTCCAAGGTAGATTATTGAGGTGACAACAAACTCACACTTTTTAGGATGGACCTTCATAATGACTTCGTGGAGCCTCTTGAATAATTCCTCAAGATGAGCCAAATGCTGCAAGAGTCCCTTGCTATGCACTAGGACCTCATTTATGTAGCACTTCAAGAAATATGCCCTTTCAAAAACCTAGTGAATGACTCACTAAAAGAAGACAAGTGCATTTTTCAATCCAAAAGGCATCACAAGCCATTCCCATAACTTGTTGCTTCCATGGAATGTCGTTTTCTTACGATCCTTCGCAACGAACATAATTTGGTTAAAACCTTGCCTTAGATCCACAATTGTGAAGATGTTTGAATCTCCAATGCTATCAAACAATTTTTCAGGGATGGGCATGGGGTACCTATCCTGAGGTGTAACTAGGTTCAAAGGCTTATAATCCCTACACATACTTTTCTTAGTCCATAATCTAGTTGAATCTTTTTTTGCTGGCATTGTTGTAGCAGTTGCGAAATCAAAACTTAATGGTTGAATGAGACCATCCTCATGGAGCTCTTTGCATCTTTCATTTACCAATTCCCACTCATGTTTGCTCAACCTATGCCTCTTTCGATAGACGGGTGTCTCATTTGTAAGGTCTATAGAGAACTGCATGGTCTTACACCTACCTAAGTCTTTCATTGAGAATGCGAATACATTTTCATACTTAATTAACAAGTGTGACCTGGTCTTTCTCCTTCTTGATGAGCTGGTTCCCCATAACAAAAGGGTAGTTGGAAACACATGGAATGGAGTTGGAAAGTGTGTTTGAAGAACTTGGTGTATTGGGTTCTCCACTATCCAATTGCGCAGATTCATAGAAGGTTGTAATTGTTTCTCTAGAAGCTAATGTACCTCCAGTTGTATTAGACACACTTGAGTCAAATTACATGGTACCTCCTCCCCCCCAACACTAAGAGTGAAATGTAGAGTGTTGAAGATAGGCAAGTGTACTTGGTCGGGGTGCCATGTGGTTGCATCACCAGAACTGCAAGTTGATTGAATCAGTGTTGGTGTTGTGTACATTTGAAAAAGTACACAAGTTACCAATAACCATGTAAGGGAGTTCAAGTCCATGCTTCCCCCTAGTATAACGTTACACTCCAATCTAGTCACCTTAGTGTGACTAGTAGTGCCAGCTTGGAGCCCCATAGCCCTTTCTCTTTCTTCTGGGCTTGGTTCATCCCAAGTAGTTGAAGCATGACGATACACCAGGCCTGGTCCATTTCCTTGAAAACATGTGCTTTTGGGAAGGAGACAAAGGTGGGTTAAGCACCTCTTGGTTTTCCTATTGTGTTCGTAGGAAACCAAGGAGGTTTCTCTTGCCTTGTAACTGGTTGGCAAGAACTTTGATCATTTAATATGTGAAAAATCTACAGGTTGGGGTCTCTGATAGTGTATTTCAGAGAGTAAAACTGAGAGTGGTGCCAAGTTGGTCCACGAGTTGCGCAACTAGTGTGCATAGGAACCACATTATGTCGCGTCAAGTAAGAGCGGCTCTCCAAGGTAATGCTTGACTAGTGTGTAGTGCTCCTGGATTTTCTCCTTTTGATCAAACTGAGAAGGGGTGTTTTCAATTACATAACCAAATGTAAGAGAAATGGATTGAGCCCAAGTGATCAATCGTATCATGTCCATGAAAATACCAGATCTTATGTCATTCAAGCCTTTTTCAAATCCAACCGCTGAAAATCCTTGACGCTCCCAACCTGAAATGATGAGGTCGACGGGGCCAAATAATTCCATATGTTTCTTTTGAATTAGTTGTATGTCAAAAGGCAAAAATGTGAAACTAGCCTTCCATGTGGTGGTTGCAAACTGTTGTGGAAATCTTGTTGTGAACTCCCTCATTCTTAATGTCGCCACTTGCCTTGCAATAGGATCAATGTCCACGTAGAAATACCTCCAAACCACCATCCCTGATTGTAATAAGGCTTTGAGACTTGTACCAATAGCACTAAGAACTCTAGTAATGTAATCCCTTCCTTAATTTGTGTCTAGGTGATTAGTTGACGAAATAATGGCTTAATCAGTTCGCCATGGTTCTCCATGCTCTCAAAATTAGACAAAGCTTTGACCAAGGGCTTGTGGGCTACTTTGAACCTCTGTAAAACCTCTAGTCCATGTTGAATGTCAGTAAAAACCACCCTTAAACTTTCAATAGCTTGAGCGTAAGCTATTTCTTCCTCATCTCCCTATATCCACTCGTGGCTAGCTTGTTGGATATAGGAAATGGTGTGTGCTTCCTTGAACATACAATGGTGAGCCATAGGACTATGGTTCCCATGTAAATCAAGGGGTATATATCCCAGGTGGTGGCCATTAGTCTCCCAATCCACTCGATAGTACGCATGTTCGAACCGGTTGTTAATTGTGAAACTAGGTGGAAACACGGCCTCTTGCCCAATGAGCACATCATAACTGGTAGCATTGGTGACTAAACATTTGACCTGTAAGCAAAGCTCCTGATCTGTACCTTCATTGAAGTTAAGTGTAATCAAATCCGAACTTTCCTCAAATACCTCCTTTACGCTCCCACTAACGGTGTGAATTTGCCACATAGATTTCCGTAGTTTGGAGTCAAGCATGCCCATCTTCTTGGCAAATTGAACTCCAAGAATCATTGGTTGGGCACCTATATCAAGAAGTACCACTTTGGGTGTATGTCCTCCCACTTGGATTACTGACCCAGTATTGTCAACAATGGCAACTCTAATGGCGATGGAAGTTTTCTCACTAAGCACCACCTTTGGAAATGAGTGAAAAACTTTGTGGAGAGAATGGCTATCCACAACACCTTTGCTGAATAACAAATCTACAAGTGAGGTGTTCTCAACTCCCTTCTGATATGTGAATGTAGAATTAGAGGTACGAAAGCCCACTAATTTAACCATGCTCGAATTAGTGACTATATTACAAACGCCATTTGCAACATGTGAGCCAATCGAACGTTTCTCCAAGGTGTTGGATGGGACCTCTGTAGCATGTGGATAAGGGATTGGTAGAGGACCTGATGTAGTGTTTAGAGTATCCTCTAGTATTGCAATTATGTCCATGGTGCTTAGCTTCAAATCTTGAAAACTAAACAATGGTGTACTCACAAGCTTTTGTGCCACTTCATGCATTTGAAGTTGGCATTCCATAAACTGATTAGTGGAAAATTATGTGTTTTCTTGATCTACATGTACTCCTGGGACACGAAAATTTGATGCCCTAACAGCTTATGGTGTAGTAGTTTCCTCCCCCCTTGCTAATAAGGTGCGTTCTTTTTCCGTGTTGAAAGGACGAAAAGATTGTGGCATGACTGCTCAAGCTCTTCTAGCCCTGGTAATAGGACTTAAACTAGATGCAAGTCCATTAGTCTGAATTACCTACCTAGTGGCAGAAACTTTGGGTGCCACATTAACCTCTTGTGCCGTGACATAGGAAGGGCAAAAATAAATAGCAAAATTCTGGTGTGAATTAGAATTGTGTGGAGTGGAAAAAACATATTCCCTAACCATGGCATCATGTGGGAGGCCATAGAACGACCTAAGAGGTCCCTTTCGTGATCCTAAACCTTGTATAAGTTGGGCATGACTAGCTGGTTGGGAGGACTTGCCTTTTAAATTAGCAAGTTGGGCCCTTAATGATTCGAGTTCATTTTGTAGAATCTAAATTTGAATTGCATGGGTTTGAAGCACCTCCCTCTTGTCAGCATTGTGCTCCTTCTTTTTAACATTCTTGTTGGAATTACCTTTGGTGGGTAAAGCCTGAGTTAGAAGGTTGAAGTGCCTTAGCTTTTGGTTAAGGGACAACGGAAGATGCTGGCAAATTTTACTATTGTAATCGGAGTTACTTTCGTTCTGGGTACTTGACAAAACAGACAAATTCATGATGTCCCTCTTTCCCATAATAATCACAAAAGAGATATTTGGAAGGAATGTTGCACTCATTAACTTTGTGGACAAGATTGGCACAGTAGTTGTAAGAAGGTAGGATGGGTGTAGCCGAATGCACCGCTTTAGTCCTTGAAAAAGAATGTGATGATCTAATTGGCGAAACTGGTGTAGGCTAAAGCCTTGAACATGATGGAAGCCTCATAGTATTAGCCTCATAGTGTGCATGAGTTAGTTCCAGCTTTTCGGAAATGTTGTACACATCCAGCAAACTATACGAATTGACCAACAATTTTTCCTTGCATTCAATTCTACTACAAACTTTCCATCGAACCATTGTCAAATTCCTAGCAACATCAACATACAATAAAACACATCCTTTTTATTGAAATTTATGTCAAAATAAACATTGGACACATTTGGACTTGGTAAAAAAGAACTAGTCAATTACAACAAATATAAATAAATCATGATGTGATTGGAATCCACCATGTCTATTTAGACTGAAATCTATCATGTTCATTTTGATTAATATGTTAATTTATGTGGCAACATTAAAATGATTATAACATTATAATTTTTTAAAAATGTTTTACTTGTCATTATAATGCATGGATTATTATTATTATTTTAATTTTGTAAATTACAAAGGTGAATCATCAACAACTAGTTAGATTATGTTAGCCCTCATCATGTGTGTATAAATTTGTTTTACGATGTCAATGTGACTAATTTTAATCATAACTTTAACATGATTAATTTTAGTTAGATTCATGAAATGTCTAAATGGAAATTTGAACTTTCACTTCCACTACCATATGGCAAGTTTTTAAACTTCTAATCAACATTTCACGTGGGGACAAATCTTGTAAGTACATACATATAAACAAAAAATATTTTTGAATTTTGAAAGTTAAGATGTTATAATGCAATTATTTAAATTCATATTGACAATTAAATTTCATATGTAAGTAGCTAATAAATGGTGTTTAATTAATAGGTAGGTAGGTGGGTAAGTAGGTAAGTAGGTAGGTAAAAGGTGCATGCATTACAGTTAGTAGGTAATACCTACCTTCTTTCATTTCATTATTTAATTTAATTCATTTTTATTTTCATAACTACATGAAATTTTGTAATTCAAATAATTTTTTAATGTGAAATAAAAATAAAAATCATAATAAAAATCATTTTAAATATTAAATTTCTTTTTGTATCTCAATTGTGGTTATAAATTCAAATAAATTCATTTAAATCATTTTGATTTTGAATTTTTGAATTTTTGTCACTTAATTTAATTCTATAATGTGTTTATTGGGAAAAATATATAATTTTTATAAATATTTCTATATAGGCCATAAATTCAAATATAATATACTTTCATTTGATTAATTAATAGTTTCACAATTTCATTTGATTTAGTAATGGTTTTACATGAAATATAAAGACATGAAATTAATTTCATTTCACATATGAAATACACAATCATATTTTGATTGTAAAATTTTCATATGTTTTTTCAATTCATGATTACATTTATTTAAAAACTTCATTTAAACAGCATATGCCTTATGCCACATAAGACAAAAAAAAGTAACATGTTTTAGTCACAATGCCACATAAAACACCAAAAGTAACATTTTAAATCACAACAAACTTACATGATAACACATCACCATTTATGTCATATTATATTGATTAAATTTATCCATGATGCTATATGATTTCCATATATGTTTTCCATGCTTCACATGTTGTTTGTAGTGTTTGTTTTAATTGAAATGAAAACTAGACTTAGTCACAATATACATTGCTACTTCTATAATTTGTCAAAATGAACATGCCAATTTGTCATGTTAATAAAATTTTTTATATAATCACATTAGTCAAATTCAAATAATGAAAAAGACATGTTTTTGTTGTAGTACAAACATAATTTCAAGCCAACACAATTTTACAAACCAAACAACTTGAAACTTTTTCAGAATGTTTGTTTTCTTAGGTTTAGGTTTCTCTTTGGTAGTGGCAAAAATGGCATTTGGATTTAAAAGGACAAATTCAAACATAGACACATGAAGGCCAAAAGTAATAAACAAAATAATAGTATCCACATCCGTGTTAATAGAAAAAGGTGTAAGTTCAAAAGTTTGTGCAAGACAATTTTTGATATTCCCTTTGCCTACTCAACTTTGCTTTAAGAATAATTCCAATTTTAGCCTAGCATAACCCCTTTCAAAATAATTTAAACCTAAAGTCTACAAGTAGGTAGTCTTAGGTGCAATTTAGAAGCTTTCAAGAGTCAAATGATGAATATGGTAGGCCTCAACTTCCAACTTCCCATTGTAAAACAAATTTGATTATTTAAAGATTTAAATACACCAAAAAAAATAAAAATAAATATGTCTAGGTTCAATGAAGAATGTAACTTGTGATTTTGTAATGTGCATTACAATTTCCCTTACCTTTTGGCCTTAATACATGCTAATAATTGCACAATTTTAATTTTGATGTTAAATTTTTGAATATCAACTAGTAGAAAATTTTGATTCGAAAATGGTGCAATGTGCAATGTGGTTCAACAATCAATCACACCCAAACCATTAATCAATTATCAGAGTTTAGACTCAACAATTACCACTCCAAAATCACAACATTTAATTCGTAAAATTTTCCAAAATCTTGCAAATGGTGGCTTGCCTTAAAACTTAAAAGTAATTGAATGAAATTCATGATTCAATAGGGAATTAATGATCTAAGGATTCACAAATTGAAAAACAAAATTAAAGTTACAAGTTATTTATTTGTAACATGTATAAGGTTTGAGGTAACAAGCTTGAAAATTTGAAGCAAGTTGTAAGAAAACAAAACTCCAACAATGGGTGACAAGTGTTGAACAAACAATTGAAACATTGAACAATGAAGATTTGAAATAAGAATCAATCACCCAAGGTTGCATTATATAGGTATTCCATTGTGACATAAAGGTTTAAGCCCTAAGGTTTAACTTGTAACTTGTGAACGACTTGAACCAAGTTGAAAATGATGGAAAGTGACCAATTACCAAAGCACATTGAAATAATGAAACAAAAAGGGGTCTAGAAAAGGGCTCACCTTCCAAAATGAACAACCAAGATGTTCATCATCTTGTGACTTTAAGATTAACCTAAGTATGTGAAAAATAGCCACCTTAAATTTTCATGATGGCAAGATCATCCCCTAATGCAAGGGTTTCACAATGAAAATGACATTAAAAACTATGTTAATTTACATTGTACTTTTCATGGACCCCTTTGCTATGTTGAAAATTTAAGCAAATTTCCCACATTAACACATTTGTGTATAACCTTAAAAACCATTGATCCCCTCAAAATGACTCATCAAATGTTTCATTTTCAATTCCAATATCTTTCTAAATAACTTGGTAGAAAGATGTCAAATGATCTCACTTTTTGAACTACAAACATAATTCACGATAAATTGTTTGAAATGAATTATAGATGTCAAGACAAATATTATTCATATGATCATCAAGAGGTGGCATTTACAAATCTTGCATGTTCACAATTGTATAAATACATATGTTACAAAAATGGTAGCATTGAAAACCTTAGGAATTACAAAATGATATGTTTGGTTATCGATGGTCTATAATGGTGCAATGATGCCATTTTCATAAATTTCATTTCATAAATGGTCTTGTCACATCCAACATCTAATCACATTTGATGACTCACCATGATATCATCTTTCATATTGATGATGTATACAATTAACACATATGCTTTCATTCATTGACTATCCATATGCAACTTGGAATTAATCCCCATTTTTGCAACTAACATATAACCCATTCACTAATTTTCATTTGATAACATAATGTATTTTTTAATTATTTTTTTGAAAAAAAATATTAAATTTTCATAATTTATTTTAAATGGCTTGGGTGTAGTCACAATAACACATACCATAGCAAATGTAACACTTGCTTAGTTTTTTCATATTTTAAAGTTGTAATTTAATTTGATGTTGAAATTGTAAGATTTGTTTGAATAGTTGTATTTTTAATATATCATGGGAATAATTGATTGGAAATTAGTCCAATGAATAAAAAATTAACAAAAAATTCATTAAACATTATAACGCTTGCTTTTAAACAATGAAATGGTTTGTAAATGGATTTGATTTTTTTTGAAAATGACATTTTTTACCACATTTTTAACATAAAATTTAATGAATAGTATGAAAAAAATTTTAAAATTTTAAAAATATTTTTTGAAGATTTTTCAAAAATATTCAAAGAATATTCTAAAAATATTTTTCAAAAAACAATAAAAAAGTAGGTGGGTGTGCCTCATGTTATCTTATTTGCACCCACTTACAAAATCATTATGTTGATTAATGGAAATATACCCCGTGGAATAATTTGTTTTGATGAAATTTTGCCATGTGGCATAATTTGGGTGAAATTCATGAAAATGGAATGAAATTTCAACCAAAATGAATTTAAATCAATATCTATCTAGGTAAGTAAATAAGATTAGATAAGTAGGAGCTAGGTAAATAGATAGACTTGTCTATTTACTTATGTTTGGGAAGTAATAGGTTAGTTCTTATTTAGGGGTTTTGATAGAAGACAAAGGGAGTTTCTGGGACCTGGAATGACATCCCCAACAAAAGCCTATCGTTTGCCCAAGCGGGGACAATAATTTAAGGATCTGGATGAAATGAAGACAAGTGAGCTTCTGTGACTTGGAATGAGATCCCGAATGAAAAGCCTGTCGTTTGCCAAAGTGTGGACAGTAATTTAAGGATCTGGGTGGAAAGGAAGGTAGAGTAGTTTCTGAGACCTGGAATAGGATTCCAAAAGCAAACATATCGTTTGCCAAAGTTTTTGGAACCTGGAATGAGATCTCGAAAGGAAGCTTATTGTTTACCAAAGCGCGTGGACAACAATTTAGGGATCTGGATGGTGGGAATACAAGGGAGTTTCCGGAACCTGGAATGAGATCCCTAAAGGAAGCTTAAAGTTTACCGAAGCGCGTGGACAGTAATTTAGGGATTTGGATGGAGCGAAGACACAGGAGTTTCTGGGACCTGGAATGAGGTCCTAAAAGGAATCTTATCGTTTACCCACGCAAGGACAATAATTTAGGGATCTGGATGGAGAGAAGACAATGAAGTTTCTGGGACCTGGAATGAGATCCCGAAGAGAAAAGTACATATCGATTCCTGCGTCCCAAAGAGGGGAAAAGGACATGCATGATTTAGGGATATGGATGAAGACCACGAGATTTTTGGGGATCTCGTCTCTGGACATCGATTGAGATCTTGAAAGGGGAGAGCGCTTGCTTGTACGCCTTCTTCCCGCCTGGTTGCACGAAGACACTGCGAGAAACAAGAGACGAAGCAGCGCCGCGGAGGAGCCAGAAACAGAGCGCCATGACAATGAATGTCGACGAGGAGATCGGCCGCCTGAAGGAAGAGATCACGCGCTTGGGACTCCCGCAGTCCGATGGCTCCGTTTCTGTACTATCCATCTCCTTTCTTCATGTTTTTATTTTCCTCCTATGCTTTTTTTGTCCCGCCAGTTCGACCACCATCTCCAGAAAGAGATCCTTCAGAGTTTTCTGTTCAGAGTAAGTGTTAGCGTTATGCAATGGCTGAGAAGTTTACTTCGTTCGCAGAAATCTCGTGCTGCTTCTCTCCAAGACTCTGACATCCCATAAGATGTCACAAGAAGTTTTGATCTTGCTTCATAACCTGAATTTTTCGTAATGATCGTTGACTTATTAGAATCGACAATGTTGTTTAGGCAGTAGCAGTGGCACATCGACACGGATAGATAGATTCTGGCTTCTGGCTTCTTTTATTTTTCATTATGCTTCGATCTGCGAGAAATTGTAGGATAAAACTTCGAATGCAATGCTTTTTTGTCTCTTCTTCGTATACAGCAAGAGTTACACCGTTGATCAGCAGGCATCGGAATTTCAGCTGATACCTTTACAGCCGAAGTCCATGTTTCAAAGCTTTAAATTCACTTGTTGGAATTCCAGTCTTTATTTTGGAATCTGGAGTACTTTGACAACATGTGAAGCATGGATTTTAGGATCAGGTTTCCTCAGAAAAGTTCATGATCTTAAAGTTCTTGCTCTTGTTTCTTGCTGTTTTTTTGTTTAGGTTTTCTTTCTTTTCTTTTCTTTTCTTTTCTTTTCTTTTCTTTGTGTTCTTGTCTTTCTTTCCCTTTTTTTTTGCTGTTCTTTCAACTTCTTCATGGTTTCTGTTGATTATCCTGGCCTCTTTTAGGTTTTTTGGAGGTAGCCAGCATCATGTCTGAATTTTCCTGTTACTGCCAGTCTTATGACAGAAACTCAGTGCAATATTTCATGCATGTCATTGACCTTCATCTGTTGCTGGGAGCTGATGAAGGCAGTGGGGATGGTATGATAGCTGTCATATGGTGTGCTGTTGCCCATTGAAGGTTTCTGAACTTGCATGTGACTGTCAATTTTGTTCAAAACTGCTCATCAGTTTTGGTTTTGCGTTTAGGGTTTTTGTCTTTAGGGCTGGAATCACTCCTTTCTCTCATTTGCTGATATGTTGTCAGATCTTGAATCCCTACAACCTTGTCATTGGGCTATCTCTCAATTCTATCCAGGTTGACTTAGACCTTAAGTGTGAAGTTGTCAGAAGTTATTGAAGATGTTGTATTTTAGGCTCAGTTGCTCATGAAAAGACTTGACATTCAAATTGCTTGGGTATGACTGGCGTTGCAAATTTTAGACATGCGATTCCTTTACAGCCTATTCAAAATGTCACTGTGCCATGGTCATTCTATGTGCAGGAGTGGGATTGTTAGCTTAGCTCTTCACCTGCTGACATTTTTGTTTTTGGTTTAGTGGAGTTGTTAACTGGTGAAGGGCATATTTTGTGGGACCTTGTGGTGTGCACAGGTGAAGTTTGGGACCCTATTCAATGATGAAAGGTGCGCAAACCTTTTTGAGGCGCTTGTGGGTACATTGCGAGCTGCTAAGAAAAGGAAAATCGTGAAGTTTGATGCAGAGATGCTGTTCCAAGGAATGCATGACAATGTGGACATTGTCCTTGTCAAGCCCTGAAGTGAGTTATGGAAAAGATGTGTCATGTCACTACTGTTGGGTCCACCAATTCTTGATTCTTTAGATAACATGAGAATGGCATTCTTTTCTGTATTCATATTGCTTGTACTGTTCCATAGTTTTGAGGTCACATGTAGATGACCTACAGAAGTTGGGTTATGCTTCTCATGTTTCTTATTTCCTGATGATTCTTCATTAAACTCCAGGAATCCACATTCTCAGATTTTATGTGCATTCTTTGTGTTGTGGTTAATGATAGAATTGGCAAGAGCAGTTTGTTAGAATGTTTTGTCTGTTGCTCATCGAGTGAACTTTGACTTTTAAGATTTCTCAAACTGCTTCCAAAAGGATCTGTTATTATCCCTTTCATGCCAATTTTTTATTTGCTATCTTGACATACCAATTCATACCCTAAACCCTAAACCTTTGAGGAAACAAAATCAACCCAGAATCTCCTGACTTGAGAATAATCTCAGGTTCTTGTGATCTCTGAATGTTTTATGTGACTGGCAAAGAGGAGGAAAAGTGCTCAATTGTGTAATCAAAGGGAGTTACTGATTGCAAGGTAAATTATTGTTTGCTAGAGCAGCAGTATCAGTTTGCAGATAGGTATGTGCTTACACATCATTGCTACCAACTGCATGAAGATCACATCATATGCAATTGAATGTGTTACTATAGTTGTTGCTGCTGTTCCATCTCCTTTCAAAACATAGACTCCAGGTTAATATGTTTTGTGAAGATCATCATCACCTTCTTGTGATTCCAAGTTTCTTGACTGATTTGGATTTCTGATACCTACTTGTTTATTGGCTCTGCCCCTCAGGGAGAGATTACTGAACCAAACTGACGCCAAGTTCATTTGGTCCCATGCAACTGAGGAATGTCCACCATGTGTTATGCAGAGTTCATTTGGTCCCAGATTTTGATGAATACTCACCATGTGTTTGTTACTCTGAATTGTGAGTTTGGTTTTTGAGGAATGTCATGGAACATTTTCGCATTGTAACTGTTGCCGGTTTGAACTTGTGATAAAAGGGCAGAGCCATTAGGCAATGAGAAGCTTTGTTGGCTCTGCCCCGTCAGGGTAGAGACGCTGTGATGCACCAAGAAAGGGGCAAAAGTTTGGTATCCCTACATTAGAAGGGCATGTGGAATCCAATATAGAAACATTTGATACACTCCCACATAACTGGAGGACCCAATTGGGCTTGACCATGCTAACCACAGCTGGTTTATAAGAGCACACCCAACCATATTGGGTACTTAGGCTTGCTATAGCATAATTATTTGTTACTTGCTTATGTATCCCAAGCCTCACTCATATAAACTTGAAAGTGGGATTCTCAAAAGTGTCAAAGACCACTAATAGCAAAGCAAGTGGAACAATCAGATGATATGGACGATCAACAACAATGGGAGATTGTGCCATGAGGATTGATCAAGCAATCTAACCAAACCCAAGCAGGATTTAAACTCAGCATTTAATGCACAAGATTCGTGAGTAATTATAGTAGTTGTACAGGTACGAGCAGTGAAAATATATGTAGCAGCTATGGAGGCGCTCAGGATAAACGAAAGACAGGATGAAACTCAGTGTACCACAAAAATTAATGGATTTCTGAGTTTCACCCTGGATGCATGCTAATGTACTCTTATGCAGGTTTTTTTTTGAATCTCACCCTGTGTATGACCAAACTCGGGGTTCTGGTGCTCTGTTTTCTTTAATTTACGGATAACTCTAATGAGAAGGCTTTTTCTTTTTTGCCTTTTTGCTTTTTGGGGGGTGGAGGGGTGGGAGAGGAGGATTTTTTTTTTCTGTTCCCAAGGTGTTCCCATCAAGTTCCCAAAGGGTTCTCCAAGTGTTCCCCAAGACGTTCCCAATATTGTTTGGCCAAATTTCAACTTCAATGCATATAAACTGTATTATCCCCAGTTTTGAAGGGCAGAGTCAACATGTGACTAGCCGCTTGTTTGCAACAGGTAACAAAGAAAACAGTTTGACGGGAAGAAAATGACCGACGGAGCTGGTGCTTCATCATTTCAATTCTCCTTTGCTGACATTCCCTTGCTGAGACTTGGTGCCAGGAAATAAGCAAGGAAGAAAATGCAGAGCTCAAAGGATTAGGGTTGGAAGGAAACGCTGACAGCAAACAGGCAAAACAAGAACTATATAGTTCCAGAGGATGGCCAAGCTGCGCAGCTTTAGTTGATTGTGCAAGACCCCCTCATTGAGCCAATAAGGCCTAAGCCTTCTGGATATGCCCTATACTTTCACCGTCACCACACACCTCCATTGATGATGCAGATCAGAATCCAAATGCCCAATTTTCAGAGCTTTTTTTCCTTTTGTCTGGACTGTGTGTGTTTGTGTGTGTGTGATGCAATTGGACTGTCTCTCTACTAATGCAATGTTCCAAAGCTTAATTTCCAAACGTCAGAGACTATGTGTCAGCAGTCTCTCTTAAGGTGGTGCATTAGGCCCTGAGATTTTGTGGGTTCTCTCCTAGATTTTGTTAAGCTCTCTGTGTTCTTCATAATTTGCTAGTCTTGAAACCCTAGAACTTGGGGATGCCAATGCTTCGCAAAATACCGCGCTCCTCTGCTTTCCTCCTATTCCTCCACGGCCTCATGTGGATTTAGTTCAAGGTTTAGAATGCCGATCTTTGGCGTGAAAATTTGGATCTAGTCTCAGCAGAATTTGGCAGGGGAATTTCATTTAGGGTTTGTAGGTTTTGGAAGTTCTTGAGAGAGGAGGAGGAGACTTGCACAAAAATTCCTCTGGGCCTGCCACAATGCACTGTTTGTGTCTTCATGTGATCTCACGCCCAGGTTTCTCGTGGGCCACAAATGGAGACCCTGAGTGGAGGTCGTGGTGTACAAAGTGGGCAGGCTGTTCGCAAGTCTTTTCAGATGTGAGGAAATGCCAGTTGAGTTTCTTGAGCAGCAGCCGGAAGAAGCTGTTGTGGTGTGCCAGCAGCTCTTCTAAATCCACGCATGTTGTTGCTTATGCAACTGCAAATGGACAGGTTCCATTTCTGTTTACCTTCTGTTAGAGAAAATTTCCTGTATGTTGTTGTTCTTCTTTGTCATTTGGTCTGTGATTTCTGCACTTACAACATGAGAAACAAAAGAATTCCCACAGAGTTTTGCATGGTTTCCAAACATATATGGCATCATGGATTTATCTTTTCTTCAATCACATGGTGCACCATTACTGAAGATGAAAAGGAAATGCTTTACATCATGAAACAAAAGTATGGGATCTAAACTTGGCCAAGGATTTTCTTCCAGCAAGAATTCCATTGATTGGCAGCTCAAGTTTCTGAGTTCACAAGATTTCAATGTTCAGATGATGGCTTTTTCTTGCTCAAACTCTTGGAGTTGGGAAATGGTAGGTGGAGGAGCCAGATGAGAATAGCAGCAATACAGGGGACAAGAAAGTGCAAGAGATTCTTGTTGGGATAGTCCGACTTCAAGCAGACCAAGCAAAGGTGACAGAGTTTGTGGATGAGCGTGCTAAGCTCCTCTCTGACATAGCTGAGCAGGCAAAAGAGGAATATGACAAAATTGCTGAAGAGGCGATGCGCACTATGGATGAAGCTCGGTCCAAGGTAAAATTCAAACTTAGTTCCTCTTTACCCTTCAGCTATGCACATTTTGATCTCACCCAATATCACACTTGGCTATGGCATATATTTTGAGGGAAATTATTCTTTTTGTAGGAATCCATGTACTCCATAGGTTCTCTTGCTTTTATTTGGCCCAGGTTTTCTGGCATTCATTCTCTCTTCTTGCTCCTCTTTTCTGACATAGGTATTAGAGAATGTGGAGGCCAAAGCACAAGCAATTGAGGAAGAGTTGGCATCTGCACGAGCAGAGATTGAGGCCAACGATCGGGACCTTGATGAGTTTGAAAAAAATGTGAGCAAGGCCCGTAGTGAAGGCTTGTTTTTCAAGGACTTGTATAGTAAGCCCCTCACCACAGTGAAAGAAAGCATGACTCCTGAACAGCAAGAACTTATGAAGGAACAGACTGAGCTAATGTCCAAGGCCCTCAAAAACTCAGCAGTTCTTCGGTTCCGCCAAATTCTATCTGGGGTTGTGGCCGTTTTGTTGATTCTCACTTTAGGGGAGGCAGTCTTGTCCCAGGATGTCCCATGGCCAAATATAGCATTCTATTCTCTTGTCTTAGTTGCAATTCTCTTTCAACTTAGCTATGAGAAGTTGAACACCACAGACAGCACCAATGACAGCAAGAAAAGGTAGGTCGAATGTAAGCTGTTGAGAAATGTGTTCCAACAATATGGAGCCATGACAATACCTGATTGAATCAGCTCAACAAGTACAGGGTGACCAGTCCAGTGCTGTCCATCCAAGTACGTTTTCTGATCAATTCTTTTATATGGGCTGTGCAAAATATCGTTACTCTCATGCAAATTATTTGTCAATTTATTCACAAGATTTGCTCAGTGATTTTGTTCAGTCACTGTATGAAATAAAGTCCTTAGTAAATTGATTGCAAGAAATTGCATGAGACTCAGTTATACACAAATCTGCTTCTGTAAAGTACCAAATTGCTGAAGCCACTTGCAACATTCTTAACAGAGAGCTGAAATAGCAAACTCCCGAGACTTATTTCCAGAGCTCTTTTTGCCTGAATCTTTATTTGCAATTGAAAACTGAGGTTTTTAATCCACCCAATAGTCAAGCCTCCCACATGATTCCTTCTTCACAAGACACCATGATTTTCTTTCCATGGTCCAGTCATTGAATTTTGGATATCTTTTTTCCCTTACAAGTATGCAAGGTCTTGCTTCCATGGGTTATCTACCCAGTGTCTAATCTTTTTACTCCATTCAATCTAATTTTGTTCGTCTTTTTTTACCACCCAAGATGCATTTTTCAAATGCATTTATTGGTTTCAAAACTGGTATTTATAATGATTTTTGGCTTTGAAAGTTGAAACATTAATGCAACAACATGTTTTTTGAACACAAATGGCGAAATCTGTAGTGAAAATAAATAACTCTATTCTTGAATAAGTGGATTCTTTTGGAAGCAAGATATGGGAAATTTCATATAAAAAAAAGGGTAACCTTAAATGTTTAGACTCTTTGGTTCATATATATTTAATAATTTAAGTCCATTTAGGTGCATATTTAAATGGACTTACTAGGAAATTTGATGTTTTCCGAACCTCATGAGAACCCACTTGTATGGGGGAACCTTCATGTTACATAAACAACTTTCTCTTTTTCTTTCTTCCATGAAGAATGGGAATGCATGAACCTATACAAATTGGACAATCTCCCGTGGCTTAGTACCCTAGGGTTCTTCTCCGGAGGGAGATCCCTCAAAATACTAGCAGAAATAACAAAAAGAGTCATTAATGACTACCTTAACCCCCTCTGATTTTTGAAATTATTTTTGCAAAAAGTACCCTGGTGAGTTGTTAGGTTATGTCTATTTGTTTGTTTAGATTAATCTCTCTTACAATAAAGTCTGGGAGGTTTATGTCATGTTATCAGTCCATCCCATATAATGAACATCTTTTCACCTAAGTAGTTAAGGTCCCTCAATAAATACTCAAAGTATTCATCATCTTGCATAAAAAAAATTGATATTAATTCTTATGCAATTTAAATTGGTGTAAGATGATAATATCATTGTAAGAACATGGATACCTAAAGTTCAAGTAAATGAATAAGTTGTGATAATCAACAATCACAATGTTGTTCATTTAGTAGATTTTTTTTGCACGTATTGAGCCAAGTTTTATGGGCTGCATGATTTTAAGATTTGTGAATCTTGATATATGCACCATCAATGAATCCAATACAACCTTTGAGCTTTGTTAGAGTGATGTGTTTAGTCAATGGTGGGTTAAAGATTAAGATTTTGGATTATGATTCTGAAATAAGATTTTGGTAGTCACTACATACATCTAGGTAGGCCCTATGTAACACCCTAGGTAACCCTTCACCTAAATAACATTGTAAATAATAATTAAATATCTTTTAATTTAAGTAGGCCCTTACATAATCTTTAATAAGTATCCTCTTAGTTAGCTCTTAAATTGTCTCTTATGCATATCCATAAGGAAACCACCCC
>Ga0116227_10000844_pt1 | contig 63930 bp, 56 predicted proteins | sample S1TSphgellanicum_FD_89693 | JGI IMG/M metagenome (GOLD analysis project Ga0116227, IMG submission 89693) | Host-associated microbial communities from peat moss isolated from Minnesota, USA - S1T2_Fb - Sphagnum magellanicum MG | ecosystem: Host-associated > Plants > Peat moss > Unclassified...
AGAAGGGGTGTGGGGTTGGGTTGGGGGGGGGTGGGGGGGGGGGGGGGGGTAGGGGGAACTTGGGAACCCTTTGATTTAAAACCCCCCCCAACCCTTTCGCCAAAAGTTCCAAACCCAAAAAGGGGAAAAAAAAAAAAAAAAAACTGGTTCTTAGAAGATCATTTGTGCACTTTGTTTAAAAAGAAAATTTAGAATGAATTAAGATTTTCCCACTTTTGCCAAAAAACTTTAATTTTGCCAAAAAAAGAAAAACACTGGAGTCTGCTTTGGACTCTTGCGCTGCACGCGCTTGCGGCAAAGCCCACCAACAAGACATCGCCAACGCAGGAGACGTTCTGCTTTCTTGTTGCAAAAGATCTCGGGGAGGATGGGGGGGGGGAGGGGGGAGAGGCGTGGGGGACGAGAGAATTCCCCGCTTCACAATTCTGGAACAAGATGCGCAAACACTTGGCGGTTGCGCCGGAAACCCAAAGACATCATCCTCCGCCGCTGCAGCAGTAGCAGCATCTAGAGAATTCTTCTTCAAGACCGGTTCTTCTCCAGTTTCTGCATCATCTTTCCATGTGTCCCAATCTTCTTCCTCGCGTAGTTCGTTCCCCACACAGAAGATTCCCAACTCCCACCTCTTTTTTGTTTCTGTTTTTGTTGCAAGATTTAAAGCTAAGTTCGAAACCGTTAGATTTAAGCTCTCAGGAAGAGGTTGATTTGGAGCTGAATCGTGTGCACAACAGCCTGAGAAGAAGAAGCCAGAGACAGGGAAGACAGAGACAGAGGCACCCAATAGGTTGGTTTGATCTTTGAACAATGATGGTTTCAACAAGGAGCTGCTTCAAGGAGTTGCACATCGCCAGCTGCAAAAAGCAGCTTCCTGGATGAAGGACTAGTGGAGTCAAACACCACCAGCCAGTGGTTGTTCAAACCCAGAAAAATTCCTGCCCACCCGATTCGAGATCTTCGAGTTCCTGACGGTTTTGGAGGTTTTGGAGCTCGAGAGGATCATATGGCAGCTACAAAACTGGTGATGAATGAAGCAGATGAAGAAATGGGTGGTGACAAATTGAGTGCAGAAAGAATCTCCTACGCCAGGGAATTCACCGCAGCAATAGCAGAAGAAGAAGAAGAAGAAGAAGATGTTGGTGCAGTGAAAGCCAGTGTGTCCAACAACAGGCTTCAAGTTCTTCCCTGCCTCACTGTGGGAAGTAGCACCATTGCTGCTGATGCTCATCATGGCTACCAGAGAGAGATTGTGGTTCCAGCCTCTTGCTGCGTTGATCCAGGCATGATGGAGTTGTCTCTCATTACTGGCAATCTTGATGAGAGTTACTCTTTTGTCACAGGTCACTGATTCTCTCCCCCTCCGCCCTTTCTCTGTCTGTCTGTGTGCAATCTCTCTGGACTCTTTTTCTTCTCACAATGTAAATAGGAATGTGTTTATGTGATTGCTACATTTTTCTCATGTAATTTTTTTTCATGTTTTGGATTCCAGAAGGATTTAGGGCTTTTCAAAGATTCTCTTCTTTGTTTTGTGTTTTATTATGCACAATAGTCTGTTTGCAGAACCAAAAACAGGTTCAAGCAAATTGGACTCTTGTTTTCGGATTTAGGTTTTTCAGAGATTCTCTTCTTTGTTTTGTGTTCTTGTTTGTTTCCTGTATTGCAAAACCAACCAACCATCCCATTGCCCCTTGAGTTTTATGCACAGTAGTCTGTTTACAGAACCAAAAACAGATTCAAGGGAAGTTGGACTCTTGTTTTTCAGGTTTTTCAGAGATTCTTGTTTGTTTTGTGTATTGCAAAACCTAACTGACCATCCCATTGCCCGCACCCCTTGTGTCTTATGCACAATAGTCTGTTTGAAGAACCCAAAAACAGATTCAAGCAAATTGGACTCTTGTTTTTGGTTTTGGAAATATAGACCTTTCAAGTGCTGGAAAGGAAGGGGAAAAAAATCAACCCTCACTCAATTGGCTGGCAGTTCTTATTGTAATGGTGACGCACTTGTTGAAAGGAGAAGTGGCAAAAGGATTAAAAAACCAGAACCAAACTCTGTCTGAAACTTCGACAAAAACAGCAATGATCTCTTTCTTTCATTGAGCAAGTGAATGAATACTTTGTGCCAGAAGCCCCAGGCAAAGCACAATTCTTGTTGGCACAAAATGATCCAAAACATCAGTTTTTCAAGAAGCTCTTCCAAGGTTTATTTACTGCAGCAGACAGGGAAAGTCAGTCGGTCAGTCATTCAGAAAAGCAGGGATTGAGGTTTTATCAGGATGGGATTTGGGTTGCTGATTTTATGAAGCTTTGTGGTAATAGAGCGTAAAAAGAAAGCCTCAATGCGTACATTCAGTGAGGAGTTGGCATGGGTGATTGAGCAACGGTTTGGTCTGCAGCACATGCAGGCAATGATAGATCTGCCATCTTACCCACCTATTACTCTGAATGGTAAGAGATTTGCATTTGCTACAAGCTCACCCATTCTCTCTCTCTCTCTCCATCCACCCACCCACCCACCCACCATAGTCTAGAATTGGTTACAAAGCTCCTAACCTTTTAGGATTTTTTTTCCCCTGCTCATTACCTCATCTGTGTGCAATATGGTCTCAGCTGAATTTATAAGAATTAGAATGTGTGTATCTTTTCTAAGTGCTCACCAATTTTCCTCTGATTGTTCTTATGTATTTCGCTGGATTTCTTATTTCTGTGAATTCAAGAGGACGAGCAGCTGCAGACAGGTGAAATGCAGGGAGGACAAGAGGCTAATGTGGTGGTGGTGAAATGTCTTCAGCGAGCTGGGATCATTCCTGCAACTCTGGATTTTTTCAAACCGAGCTGCACCTTACACATCAATTACAAGAGCACATTGGAGCTCAAGATTGGAGACTGTGTTTTTCTCCGTCAATTGTCAGAGGGTCCTCCAAATGTGGCAATCCTCAAAAACTATCAAGATCAATTGGCAAGCAGCTTGCAGGGAACAACAACTACTACTCTATTTACTGTCATGATGGTGGCTCTGGATTCGGAGTCAAAAGATGGTGCTCAATACTTGCATTGGATCCTTGCCAATATCTCCAACCAGTATTTGACTTCTTCTGCAGGTGAATTCTACAAATGTGCTTTTGTAATTCTACACGTTCTACAAATTGTGAAACAATCTGTAAATTTGTTTCCCATCAGCTTCAGAAGCTGTTATTTATTTCCCAGAACAAAAAGTTTGTCATCTGAACATTAGGGAAGTGATAAAAAGGAATAGGTCTTGTTTTGTGGAGCGTGTTTTTTATCCTTTGCAGGTGTTGGCAATGAACTGGTGGAGTATGAAAGTCCAAAACCAAAAACAGGGAGAACACACAATCGGTATTTGTTTGTTGCCTATGCACAGCAACAACCACTACTTCGTCTTCTTTGGGCACCCATCAAACGCTCCAACTTCAATTTGCGCTCATTTGCTACTGCACATGCCTTCAATTCTCCAGTGGCAGCTCTCTACATTATTGCTGCCCCAAATCCTTAACCAATTGATGACATCAGAAAGGCTGTCGTCTTTTTTGACTTTGAAATAATTGCATATCTTTGTGATGACGTATTGTGATCTAAAGCAATGAAAGGTGGTGTTGTTTCTCACTCAAACTAGTGTGCAGATTGCTAAATTGTTGTCCCCAACACAATCATCTTATAATTCTGGCTGATGAAACAAAAGAGGTAGGTTGTACAATCTTGTGTTTCTCTCAAAAGTTTTGAGATTACACAATGATTTTCAACATGCTTAGAATAGGATATAGTCACTGATTAGAACATCACATATGGTGTATCAAATGTATTTTAGTGTTGCAAACACAAAAAACAAAATGTACAGTAAGAAAGGAAAACTCAGATGTGTAATATAATGATCTGCTCAAATTTTTTGAGCAAACATTAACAGCAAGAATCTGCATTCTGAGTTTTCTGCTGCATAAAACCGAGTCAAGACTTAGTCACTGGCAATGAAGTAGCGGAGCGCATCAAAAACTTCAATAGTGTTGTTATTCAAGCTCCAAAATAGCATTGCTTCCAAAAATGAACTTCCCCTTCAAGCACTTCAAGGTTTGATTCTACAATAGAAATTAAAAGTGGTTACAGAAGCATGTGATCAAAATACTGCTCTGCTTGATTGCAATCTCACATACCAACACAGCCAACAAAATGGCAGCATGTAGGCAAATTGTCTTGAAATCCTCAAAAATCATCCACTATTCTTTCACCAAGGAAAACAACCCATTTCAAATCCCTCCCTTTTGTGTATGCTTGTTGCACCATAAAACCCAACTTGAAATGCATTTCACTGAAAACTTGTGACACATTTGGTGTTTTCTTCAGCTTCCAGAAACTGCTACAAAGATATGACCATAGATTGAAATGCTGAAATCAAGACAGTTCATTATACTTTGGATCAACATTGAACTCCAGTGTAATACATTGGATGGAATGCACTAGTGTCATTCAAGACTATACTGGAAATGATAGCATTCTCAAAACAGAACATTTAATTGTGGGAGGTGTGCATGAGTCTCTCAAATGTTCTACTGGATTTTAAATTGGAATCAGAAAGATGAGCCAATTCATCTGCTTCCAAGGGCTCAATTAGATCTGGCAGATAAGGTATGTGTGACTATGGCAGAAGAGCCTGCTTCTTTCACCAAAGAACTTCAAAGAAGGGAGCATCTTGGTGGTAAATCTGTAGGGAGGAAATGTTTTTGAGATTACACAAGAAGACTCATCCGAAGCAAGTTGAGTACATCTGTGACCTCAAACCCCCTACCAATGCACATAAACTGCAACCAAAGCACCGGATGATTTACAGAACTTAACAGGTATTTGAAAAAACTTTACCAGAGTTTAAGCAATAGATGTATTCTCAATTGTCCCATTTGGGGTATTGGCCCTGTTAAGGGAAAGTCTTTGATGGTGTTGATTAAAGGGGAATTCCAGTTTGTATTCCTGGATGACTCCTAATCAATTTGAAAAATCACTGCCTATTGATGGGTTCTGGAAACCAGGCAAGTGAATGCTCACTGCATACCATCCTCATTTGCAAAAGTGCATCAGATGGAAGCATCCAGCCTTGGATTCACAAAGAGGCTCCGTACTGAAAATTTGTGGAAATTAGCACTCAGTGGGCAGGTCGGCAGCCAGCGCCACTCTGTGGGTTTCTTTGAAAAGTCACAAACCATCACCTGCAACACATTATTCAAAAAAATATTAAGACCTCAGCACCTTCCTTCTGAAATTCATGCACTCTAAAGAAGCTCTAGGCATTTAGACAAAACAATAATACTGTGAATGACTCATCATATGTCTGCACCTTCACTGCATCTTCCAATTCAAAGTAGGTTGATTACATACAAAACTCAGCTTGAAGAAGTTGTGACACTAAACCAGTTTCCTTGTGCTTTAAACATGCCTGCAAGTTGCAACACATTGTGGACTAGTTGCAAGTGGAGTGCACTTGGCCCCCTAATGTCTTGATTGCTGTCTACGCCACAGATAGCTGCAATTGATGCATGTTACAGTCCCTACTCCCCCACTTCGTGAGTATTTAGCACCATTCTTCCTCAAGAACAAATCATGAAGTGGGCTCTGGTAACTGTTTGCAAATTGCCCTCAATTTTTGCACAAATGACAATTTGGAAAGACATGGTGATGGCTACCTCTGTGTGTGAGTCCTTGAAGAAGTAGACAAGATCAGCATTACCAGCACACTTGAGATCAGATGCATTCCTCTCCTTGAAAAACTGTAGGAAGTACTCATGTGGCATCTTTGCTACCTCAACCCACTGCTGCTGGGTGCCACCGCCCTGCGAAAGCTGCCAGATGTGAACGTGCTCACAGATGCGTTGAGTCCCTACCCCACCTACAAACATCAACTTGCCCCTGCATTCTATCAGAAATGAACAGAAGAGAAATTTTGGTGGTGGTACTTGGAGCTCCATCCACTCAGCTGTTTTGATGTCATAGGCAATGATGCTGTATGGTCTTCCTGATGTAAGGCAGTAAAGAACCCCATTGCAGAAGATCGTGTTTGAAGTCCACCATGTAAGATGGACAGTCAATTCCCGACCAACCTTCCCTGTTACCTGCATACAAAAACATCACTGTGAATACACTTCTGATACTTGCAAAAATATATTAGCACAATCAACTGCAATCAAATTCCCAAGTTCTGAAATCACAGATATGGGTGCATGCATCACTATTCTGTTGCATCATTCATACTTACTGCATTTTGTTCACAAAAACTGTCCCCTGAAATTGCTCCTGCTCAGCACTGATGCAATGCATGAGATGTGCAAGAAATCAGGCAGCAAAGAGCTGAAATTGCAGCAGCACCTCTGATATGGTTGAAATAATGCATCAGAGGTCTGCACACTACAAACTAAATTTCCTGAGTTCCAAAGCCCCAATATGGTGTCACAAAAACCTCATGAATGCCAGACAGTGCATGCCAAGAACAATGCAGTCCAGGCCACACCAGGTGGAGCAAGTTATACTATGCTCATTCAAAGATGACATTTCATAAAACAATCATGGGTAGCACAAAAAGTGCATCACAGCTATGGCACTAGGCTTGAGCAAATGGAGAACAAGTGTGGAGATTGTGAACAGGTAGGTTTACAGACCCAAGAATATCCACTCTCCTTTTTCTCCCGTCCAGGATTGATGGAAGATCCAATCTAGAGATCTATGCATCATCCAGTGATCCAAGCATTCAACCTCCACACTAAGTGTGTGAACCAAGAAATGAATCTAGATGCTGCTTTGCCTCTTCTTCTCAGTGGACCCTTCCAAGCCAATGGATGTTTTTGAGTTCTCAAACTACTAACAAGAGCTTGAACAACATGATGAGCTTTTGGATCCTGACAGAATTATTACCTGCCAAGAATCAGTCAAGGAGTCATAAACCTCGGTGGTGCATTCATAATCACCTCCTCCACAGTCAGAAGTAGTTCCACCTGCCACCACAATTTTGTAGCTGGAAGACTCTGTGTCCTCCTCACAACAAATGCCCACAAGGAAATTCAACCGTGTATGGTTCATGGAAGGAAGCTCTCGCCAAGCCTGTGTCATGGGATTACAAACCCCCAATAATCCCGCATTGTTCAAACCCCCTCTCACAAACAATAACCCTCCCACTGCTGTCAATGGAAAGCGCATACATGGAGGCAAAAAGGAGAGAGGGAAGTTATGCCATTTGTTTTGGAGTGGATTGTAGGTACATGCATGCTCCCTGCAGTTGAAGGATGAGCACATGAACAACCATGCAGGTCCTTTGGATGGCATCTCCATGTACATTCTGTTGAAGGATTTTGACTTAATTGTCCGATCCCACGATCTGCAGACCCTACGCATCTGCACCAGGCTTGGCATCGGCAGCCACAAAAGGATGCAGTCTACCAGTTCCACAGGCAGCATACTCCAGATGGACGGATCCATCTGTTCTTCAGCGGCTTCTAAGGCGTCCAGAGGAGGCTCTGGAAGAAGAATAGTACCTGGAGATGAGAGCTTCGACATGGAATGTGAGGTTGATTCAAGTCTGGAGCTCTCATCCCGGCTGCCCGTTGCGGTTTTCCCCATGAACATGAAAATGAGAGCATGCAAGAACGCGCACTAGAACTGGACCTGCACAAGAGTTCAAGCATAGTTTTTTCCCCTAAGCTCCTAGATAGCTCAAGCACGAGCTTCCGGACAGACGCCACCGCAGCAGCAGATCCTTGTCAGGTCAGAATAGAGCACCATGCCAAAGCTCAAGAAAAGAAAGAGGCCGCTAAAGAAGGAAGGACGCCAAGAGCATTGCTGTTTCCAAGAGTGTATGAGGAAAGCCGGACAGGAGATCGAATCAAGCTCAAAACAGAGCAGGGAAACCGATGCAGCTCTCTTAGGCTCAAAATCTCACAATAACCACTCAGGAGCACACAAACTTCAGAAAACTCGGAGGCAAGTGCATAGAATCAAGAGCACAAAACGAGCAACTCTCGAAACCAAAGCTTACAAAGTCACAAAAGAAGGCCCAGGCCGAGAGAGAGAGAGAGAGAGAGAGAGAGAGAGAGAGAGAGAGAGAGTCCTATCCCACTCCCAAGAACCGTAATCCGCAAGAATTTTCTTCCACACAAGAGGATCTCACTCATATGAAGTCAAGGAAAACAAAAAACAGCAACACAAAGAAGAAGAAGAGCAAGAGCGACAACAGCGCGCTGAAAACACACACAAAACTCCAAACCGCAACTCTTCTGACGCCGCTCTCTGAGAAAGCAAAGCGAAAAAAAGGGGGAAAAATCACAAAAAAAGCGGAATTTTTTTGGTGCAAATCACAGGAGCTTCAAGAGAGAAGCCCCTCAGCACTCAGCAACAGAGCTCAGATTTCAGCTCGGGGGAATCCGAGCGACTTCGAGGAGGCGATCTCGAGATGAGCGAGCGAGCGAAAGAGAAACCGAAGAAGAAGAGCGAAGGTAAAGAAGGGTGTGTTTATACTACACTCCCTGAGCAGGGGTAGGGATCCAACCCTGGTTCCAATTAACCAATATCACATTGACTACGGTTACATACCCAACCACAGTTAACAGACTCTAATTTTAATCAGGGCAACGTTTTTTTTTTTATGTGGCGAATTTTCGTCATTTGGCGAAATTTGTTTCCAAAAAAACTTCTGTCAAATATTCCCTTTTTTCCAAAAGGAAACGACAAAAGACGAAAAAAAAAATTCTAAAAAATCGCCATATTTTTCTTATACATTGTTCAAGCAAGTAACCAGGATATAGAAGGATTTTAAATTATTTTTTACTTTCATGGCTAAGTCTATAGCCAAATTGTAGTTCATCATCATCTTCTCCATGCCTTGCATTTGTTTCCATGCACAATGTAACCACCCACACAAAATGTATCCAAAATGCTTGACCAACAATCAAACAACCAAACTATGTTTTTGGTTTTCTTGCAACCCTAATTTGAATGTGCAAGTATGGTAGCATAATCCAAACTATCTTTTTGGTTTTCTTGCAACCCTAATTTGAATGTGCAAGTATGGTAGCATAATCCAAACTATCTTTTGGTTTTCTTGCAACCCTAATTTGAATGTGCAAGTATGGTAGCATAATCCAAACTATGTTTTTGGTTTTCTTGCAACCCTAATTTGAATGTGCAAGTATGGTAGCATAATCCAAACTATCTTTTGGTTTTCTTGCAACCCTAATTTGAATGTGCAAGTATGGTAGCATAATTTTGTGGACAAAATCATTTTGTTGTCTCCAATGTGGATCAATGGTTTTCATTAAAGGTAAGTCCCAACTTGAATTCATGCACTTGTCCTTCACTTCATTGGGTGGTAAGCACCTAAGCATAATAATTGTGAACACAAATGTAGTTGGAACCAATTTGTGTAAGCTCTTCTATTCTTTGATTGCTTCTCATCTTTAATGAGCGATGGACCTTGCTTTTGGCACTTCCCATCCTTAGTTTCATCACCTTTTCAAAAAAAGGTTCATCTAGAGATAATAATGTAGTTTGAAAGGTCTTCCTTGGTCTAACAATAGGATGTGTTTAAGGCTTGTTGGTTGTTAATTCCTCTTGAATAAATTGTTCATTCAAAACTTATATATCACACTACAATCATGCATATCTCTTTTCATTATATATGATTTTGAACATTGTTGTGAGAATTTTTTTCTTCAACTATTTTGGCCATCAAATCACACTTGTAAATCTTTCCAAATTGCTTCTTAAATTGTTGCAAATCACTAAAAAAAAAAACTCATTTCATGTTTTCACCCTTCATCACAAACCTTTGTTTTCTTTCTAAAGTTTGTTGAAATAAATAGCTTCCAATGCCTTTTAGAAATTAGTGGAAAGGTTAAGGAAGTTATAAACAAAAATCAAGATAAGTAACCAAGAAACAAAACATGCAAACATACGTAATTAAGAAATGTAACAACTAATTGATATAAATCAAAATGGATTGATAAAAAACTATTCATATTTAGTCTTTTGCGCTAAAAAATTCAAATTTCAAAAAATATATCTTAACACAATAAAAAATGAATTATGATTTGTTGAAATAGAATTTTGAAAATTAATTAATTATGCAACATTAATGTGCCAAATTTGTTCAAGTACTAAAATAGGTAAGTGAACTAATATCTATTAAAGTAAGCAAGGGGGCTTATTTTTGGTGCTTGGTTTATGGGAATGAGTTGAAGTAGTTTTATAAAAGCCTAAATTTGGTGTGGAGAAGCATAGTTTGGTGATGGGGTTCACGTGTGATATTAAATAGCACATAATTGACCATAAAAGTGAAAACATTAATTATGTTTTAATGCATAAAATGACATCCCAAATTAGACATTGCAAAATCCCATGGATTTTAAATCAACACACTAATGGGAATGGAGTTTCCAAATTCCCCCCAATTTTGGGCACATTGCATTCCTACTAAAATAATAACACCAAACTTACAAAATTTTGGGGAAATTTTGCTTATAATTTAAAATCACAGTTCCAACTCTATTCATTTCCATTTTTTTAGCATGTTAAATACCCCTAGTAATTTGAGAAATCAACTCCAATCCCTTTTTTAAATCTTGTGCCCTATTACTAAAGTGTTGAAATGCAATGATCAATGTCACAATTGAAATCTAAAAGTAGATGAACAAAAACAACAAAGATTAAACATCAAAGCATGACTATCTAACATTGTACATCACAACTCAAAATAATAAGATAGAATTAAAATATCACAAAATAAAAGTTTATAATATTAGTCAAAGAAAAGCCACAAGAATTAAAATTACACACATTAAGCTTCAAAGCATTCAAATAATAGCCACAAAAATCAGATCAATAAATATCAAATTTCAAAGTAGTTAAAGAATAGGCACAATGCCACATGAACATAAATCAAACTTGACAATAATCAAAGAAGAAGCACAAGAACAAAATTCAGTGGTGAAAATTAAAAAAACAAATAGAAAGAGTTGGAATAAATGACCTTTATAGTTGCAATTTCAAAAAGTCTACATATTATTGATGGGTAAAAGGTTATACAATACATGGAATCCCAATAAAGGAAGGTTTCATCAAGCCACAAGAAACCACAATTTGATCTACAAACCAATAGCCTAAAATTTAGTTGGGATGATTTCAAGCACTTTTATACTCTCATTACTTCTTTTGCATGGTTAGAGCTATATGCATTTGACACATAACTTGACCTTACACATTTTTTATATTCTTGGGCCAAATTGAAAATTTTCAACACTATGCACATATTGTAAAGCTAAAACCCACACCCCCAATGGGTTGGAGGTTGGGTTAAAGGGATTGAGATCATGATGATGTCAAGAATGCATTTCATTGGAGGTGAAGTGGTTTGGAAGACCAACTAGCACAAGGCAAGCAAAATGTCTACCTCTTTTGGGATGATAACCAATAAAGAAGCCACAAAAGGTTAACAAATGCAACATAGTTTGTGGAGATGCAAATGGACCAATGAAGCTTTGTAGGAGATCAAGGATGTAATTGAAAATGAGACAACATCATTGAAAAAGCAAGTTGACATTGGAACATATCTCTTACTTCATTGTTTAATCACCTAAATGGCAAAAGATGGTTTAGGAACCATGGACCAACTATTACATGCTAACAAAGGAAGAAAATCAAATTGTGATTGCTTGCACTTTGTTGTGCAAGAAATTAGTTTTTTAATTACCTTGCAACAACTAAAGATGAAAGTGGCAAAACTAAATCAAACCAAGCCTACACATTTTTAGAGTGAAGTACCAAGGAGTAGTTGATGATATTGGTTCAAGTATCGACATCTTGAACTAAGGAAAAAGATTGGATATTAGTTGAACACAATGTTTCACCATACAATCTTGCTAAAACTTTTTTAAAAACTTATAATCCCTATAAAATAAATATACCTACAATGTCGATCATGCTTGAAACTTAGATAAAATAGGGACACGAATAACAATGTAATTAGGTGCAAAGATTGTCGCCAAACAAGGTTCACACAAAGTATACAACATTATACCTAAATCCATGGAAATGATTAATTGTCAATTGTATTGTAACCTAAAAAGGAGAGAGTTCCACTAAACCTAATATGTACCCAATTGATACAATGTTTCCACATAACGACATCCACAAATATGTATTCATTAAACACAATTCCTAACTATAAGCTTGATCTTATGTATTTCAATGCAAAATCATCAAAATTTGCAAAAGTTGATCCTAATAAAATCAATTACCTTTAAAGAATTTTTTTAAAAAAATCACATAGTGTTAATTCCAAATTCACATGACCACCATTACTAGTTTCTATTAATTTCAGTATAAAATCTCGATCCTGTTCATCCTTAGAGTTAAGGTGGGGCAGTCACAGAAGCCTTCGAGAGTGCTTGTTTCGGTTCCCTACTAAAAGGCCCTCACGTGGGGTATTGCTGCATCCCCCCATTGCAGAGAAAATTCTGGGGTGGCCAAATTGCCAAGTGGGGGGGACTAGTGTCGGTTTCCCATGTTGTAATCTACGAATGGGTTGGTCATGGGTCTACATCAGTGCTCGTTTGCTTAGCCAATGAGCCACAGCAGCTCCGACAAAATTGCATTTTACACTTATCATAACATTATTATTATTATTATTATTATTATGGGGTTGAGATTGTGTTAAGATTTAGCCATTGGTTGCAAGGAGAAGGATCAGCTCTGTTAATTTTGGGGATTTTCTCTTGTTTTCTTCAATGTAAAGTCGTTGACCATGCATTTATCATCCATAAAAGTTGTGGGAACAAAGCTTGAGTGTGTGGGTGTGGCATGCATGTTTACATTTGTTGATGAGGCATTTAACATCCATAAAATTTGTTGAAACAAAAACTTGTGTGTATGTGTGTGTGAATGCATGTTTACATTTGTTGACGAGGCAATTAACGTCCATAAAATTTGTTGAAACAAAAACTTGTGTGTGTGTGTGTGTGTGTGTGTGTGTGTGTTCACATTTGTTGACGAGGCATTTAACATTGAGAAATTTTGTGAAAACAAAACTTTTGTGTGTGTGTCTATGTACTCTTTACTATTGTCGAATGGGCATTTAACATTCACAAACTTTTGTGAGAAGAAAAAGAAGAAGTTGTGTGCATAATTTCCAAGTCACTTGCACTTAGTCTAAAAGGAAAGGGGGGAAATGACTAGGACAAGGAGACAAGCTTGAAGCATCCACAAACTTTTGTGTTTGCTGATCAACTAATGGCAATTTGCAACATGCATTTTTTAAATAAAATGTACTACCAATCCCGACCTCATTCGAGATTAGAGATTCCCTTCCCAAAGGCTTGTCTGAATAGATGATGTCAAGCTTTTTCTACAAGCATGAACGATGATGATACTCATAAACGAGTCAAAAATACCTCATCAAAAAGACAAGTGGGTATTTCGATAATGTCAAGTGGAGATGTGATAAAGCATGAACTTCGAAGAACTACAAAGAATTTTTTTTTTAAAAACAATTTCTTCCAAAAAGTGTACGGATTGCACGTTTAAGTGGTACTTCCTTTGTACTATAATAAGTGGGAATCTCCGAGGATGGGCCATTATATATATTGCTTTTTAGTGTATGACAAAATGGGGAATCGCGGGATGGTGATGAAGTTCATGGCCTACAAGAAAATATGGCTTTTGACATGTTCTTTATGAATCAAAAAACGACATTCTCCCCTAAAAAATGCCTTTGAAAATACCAATGGACAATCCTCACTTCACGGGCGTGATCACATGCCTCCCTTTCTTAGGAATTAATTTTTCGGCCTGTTTGGGTGGCCTTTGAACCCATCGTATGGTCCTATATCGCAAGCTATGATATTTAATTCTTCAATTCTTTTCATCATAGAATTTTTTTTGGGGGGTGTTAATAGAAGGAAAACTATCCCCCTTTTTTATTTTTTTAATAATTAAGAAAAAAAACACCCCTTTAGTTGGTAGCTGAGGCTGCCTTATTAGGAACCTATTTTTAAAATAAAATAATATAAGAAAGAGATGATCCCTAAGCAACCTGAGCTTGCAAAAAAAAATATTTTTATTTAAGAAAATATTTACATGTCACGGATCAGGATTGACGTCAATTTGGATGTGGGTGTTGTGTAGGACAATGGTGGGGCCGGGGCCGGCCCTTGGATCAATCCAAGGGCTGCATAAAAAGGGCCACGCCTTGCTGACTCCCCTTTGAAGCCATGCCTTCTTTGTTTTACTATTTTAAAATGTTTTTTTTTTCTTTAGTGTCTTTTGTCATTCTTTTTAAATTATATTTCATTAAACAATTTGGCTTGTTCTCATTGTGTGCATGTGCTCATGTGAAGAAGAGGTCTTTTTTTAAGGTTGCAATGGGACTTTTGTAACAAAGGGCCCAAAAAAAAGCTTTTTCCTTCACATTGAAGAGTTGTGAATTTTATAGCCTTTCATTTTCTTTTTCTTTTGGTGCGAGATTAATGAATACATGTGTAATAAGAATTTTATTTATTTAATAAATAAATATTAAAATAAATTATAATATATTATTACCAAAAATAAACAAGACCATCAATTTCAATCTATCTCTAAAGTAGAATTCCCTAGCTCTTCATGTCCCTCCAAACATCAAAGATGTTAGGCCAATCCATGGCTTTCACCCTTTTATTTTTTTCACACTTGAATGATATACTTGTATCAATGGATTCATATGGAACCTTTTTGCGATGTCACAACCTTTTTCGGGGGAAAAAAATAAATTATGAATAGACATGTAAAAAAATATTGTGTACAATTTTTAATCATTTTTTGATAAATTTGGTATATCTCTTTGTTGAAAAGTTAAAGGCATTTTTGGTAAATTTGAAATTGACGACCCTTTTTGAAGGTATCTTACTTTGTTCCTCCTCTCCTCCCCTAATTGACAAAAATCTACCAAAGTTAGAATTTTCTTCACTTTTGACTCCATGGGCCCAAATTTATAAATTTTGTTGAAAAGGTTTAGAATCAATTATTTTTCCACTACCACCAAGTCAAATTTCATCCATTTGGTGCATTGCAAAATACACTCATCAAAAGCCTTTTGGGCCTACCTACTATCCTAAAACTTTTGTTCCTATCCAAACTATGAATGAGGCAAGTGGCTTATGGGATTGACAAAAAAAAATCTCATGAGGATTGGTCATGAAATCAACATGAATTAGTTTTTGGAAAAAATTTGTTGTCGTATGCTTCCACAAAAATCATTTGGGCTTGAAGATCACAAAATATATGTGTTTTGCCCTTTTAATTTGACAATGTTATGGCCATGGTCAGCTTTCACATTGACAAGATGAATTAAAAATTGAAAAATCATGTAGTTTTCTAGATTTGAAATTATCATACATTTCATAATCTATTGGACTATAGTATAATATTTTCATATGGGTATTGCAATGGTTCATATAGTAGCATACCGTTTATGATGGTTTTCAACACCTCGACTTCCTATTTTCACAACAAAAACAAAACAATTATGGATTGTTTAATGACAATTTTAAATATAGTCTAAGGTAATGTTATCAATCATAAGAATAAAAAAAACAATAAATTATTCTTATCCATTTAAATGAAAGAAAAATTGGCCACATTAAAGTTTTGGTGAATCTTGGTGCATCCAAACCCACATTTGCAAAAAAAAGTTTGAATCTACATACATGCACATTGATTATACATGAATGGAAAAACGTTTAAAACACATTCATACATGCATTGCATGAATAGACATTTGTAATACACATCTAATGTTGTGTTTTTTAGAAAGTTTCAACATTAGATCATTTTAATAAATTGTGTCCAAAAACCTTTTGAAGACTTAAATGGCATGTAATCACAAAATCATGATTCACTCCACCTTTTTATTGTTTTGCTTCATGGTTAGCCAATCAAAATGAGGAGGTAAAATTGGATTGGTTGTCTAAAGAGAATATTCTTAAAATTGTGATTAATAAATTGACAAGAAAATTTGCAATCCAATAAATTGTTACACTATACTATTATGTAGACTTGTGAATTATGATTATTTAGAATTATTCATGATTATGTCATTTGCAAGGCATTTTAAGTCATTTAAAAAATGAAACAAATTTGAAAATATTGATTATAGTGCTTTAAAATGTTTTTGGGTGTTTTATGTTCATTATATTCATTTCAAATTTATCCAAATGTTTCCATAATACATAAGAAAGTGCAAACAAGATACAATGAACCGATGACTTATTTTAAACAAAGACTACATGTTTTTGAAATAAAAATTTGAAAGAAATATTAATTTTTTTGTATTTTAAATTTGTTATAATTGACTCAATACATTACAAGTTTTTTGTTAATCATTTTTGAATAGATATGAATTTGAAAAAATGTGCATATTACTTGCAAATTTAGGTTTCATTTTGAAAAACAAACACAATTTCAAATCATAACCAAGTTTTAATTTATAAATTACAAATTTTCTTAATATATTATTTTATATGTGGTAAATTATTTTAAGGGTTTAAAATTGCACATTTAAAAAATTATGAGATTTTTAACATGCAATTAATATGTTTTTATAATATATTTTTCATCAAATTTTTTTATTAAATGAGTCCTTTTGATATTAAGTCCTTTGCAAAATTGATTTTTTTTACAAAATAATTGTTTATTTTCAAATGTCCCAAATTAAAACCTAAACTTGAAATTTGATCAAATGGATTCTTAGTTTGAATTTCTTAACATCCACATTTTAAAGAAGTTGGTAATTTGCCATGATTGCCATGGTTTCAAATGCCAAAACACAAATATTTTCTAATTTTGACTATTTATGTTGGTGATTTAGCACCTTTTTGGTTCATTGAATTGTGATTGCAGCATCAAACATTTTTGTATAAATACATCAAACATTTTCAACATAATTGAAACTTACCACTATAAAATGTGAAAAATTCAGCAATGGTTACACTTCCTGTGGGTCATTATATTGCACAATTGCACCCAATGAAAAAAGAAAAAAACTAAAACAATACAAAATTTTTTAAACCTTTTCATTACAAGTTTATATCAAACCAAATTTTACTTTTCTTTCATGATGAAATAAATTAATCCTTAATCAAAAGTACGATATAGAAATACAATTTGTTTTCAAATGGTATAATGATTTTTTTTCTTCAATGTCAATGCCCATAATTGCACGATGGATCTAATTCATTCAACACTATTTTTTCATCCATATTGGATTTTAATAAAATGTTTTAAAAAAATTATTGAATGATGAACTTATGGAAAGTGAAATTTTTTATTGAGGTTATTGTTGCATGGTCAACATGCATTTGTAATTTGGTCTTTTTGTATGCTCATGGTAATTGGGAAAGAAATATTTGGCAACATGTCATAATTTCAATATTCCATTATAGGGTGTCTTACTAGTGCAAAGTTCAACTATGAGTAGAGAAAACAATAAGATGTGCATTGGAACACTTGAAGCATACAAGTGGAATTAAAACATTTCATATAATTTGTTGCACAATTCATGTTCATGTGATTGTATGGTCAAAAGTAGCTCCAAAGTTATTCATTTGTAACATTTGTTAGGGATGAAAATGCAAAATTGTTATGTGATTTGAGGTGTTAACATGATTATGTTAAGAAAATGTGGGTGTAAGCTATTTATGATTTAGTAGAACTAGAGTAATGTTATTTTTTGAAGGTTTAAACTTGGGTGTTAAATTCATGTGTATAAAGGATTTAATGGGTATTAGACCTACAAAAGTTTTAGGTTTTCCCTTTCCTTTTTTGGCCACAAAGTGATGCCTCACAACCACAAGAGTCACCTATCACAAGTTGTATTAAAGATCTAGCACCAAGTTCAACATGTTGTGTCCATGATCAATACCTACACAACAATTAAAAGGTTCCAAAACAACAACCATTTGTTTCTTCAAAGTGTGCAATGTTGATATTTTAAATAAATCACCAAAAATACTATAAAATTTTCCACAATCTTGGAAGTGAATCCTCGGTGCAATTTTATCATGAAATATAATGGAAAATTGATTGTTGAAACTAAAACAACCAATAATTATCAATGTTTTTTACTTTAATGTAATATGGTTGAAACATACCATACCGTTAACCACACCCTAAGGTGTTCTAACATCTACATGAAATTTTATAAGATTGATTTGGTACTTGTAACATAAGTTGATGACTTCACAATATTTCACAACATTTTAAATAAAACATAACTTTACTTACAAACTTGAATGAAAACTAACAATTTTTTATAATCATTTAAAAAAATCAATTATCTTGGGAGGAAATAAATTGCATGTTAATATCTTTTTTTTTGTTTTTGAATGAATTTTTGTTCTTCTATTCAAATAACTACCGAAATCAATACCAAGACAAATACTCAAATAAATAAATTTGGAAGACCATGAACAATTGTCAAGCTTTGGACATTACATAGTTCACAACGAAAATTTGAAAAATGCTTCTTCTAAACTTAACGACTTGCACTTGGAACCACAACCTTCATTACCATTTACAATAGTCATGGTACTTTGATTATACCTTCCATTTTTCATGTAACAAATTTTTTTCATTTGTCATCAAACCTTGTGGATTGACCACTTGTATCTGTGACCTTAAACAAGCTAATTGTAACATGAATATGTTCCCAATCAAAAAAAGGCAGAGGTATTGTGAGTACACAAGTTAAACATCCATATGTCAAATGTTGTAAAAACATAAATGAGAATGAAAACATGACTTTTGTAACCATATTGATTCCAATTTTTTTAGAAGCAAATATTGTTTCATAACATGCAACATCAAATCTTCTATAAACTTCACTTGCATTGGATCTATTTCTTAAAAGTATTGATGATTTTGAAAAAAATTGATATAATGGTAAACTTCGTTATGCATGGAAGAACTTATGAATGAGTTGTCACTCCAAAAGATTTTAAAACTTGGATCTATTGTTAATTATTTTTCCATTATAGTAAGCACAAAAAGTGTAAAGTGTTTGACCTCAACATGTTTCTTCATTGCCTAATACCATTGGATTTTTACTAAACAATAAAAACCTTTTCAAGATTTTGTGTGAATGGATTCTAACATATTAAAACTTACAAAGGTATTATGAGAAATAATACAATGCTTGAAATGGTGAATATTAATGTTCACTAATAGACTAGCATGGATGCCAAAAAAAAAAGAAGAAAAAAAACCAAATTACAAATGTATAATTGTGAGGCCTCCATTATTTTAGCTTGATTTTGTAACATTTATAGTTGCTCTTATGAGAGTTGTTGCAAGCACTATTCATCATTTGAAGCAATTTGGTTTTTTTGTGTTGCCTTCTTCCATCTACATCAATTTCATCTAAGAGAGCTTCATTGCTTATAATCTTTTGATTTGCAAATCTTAAGAACTCTTACAATAAAGTAAACAAGTTGAACAATGAATCAACATGTGTACACAAATATGAATATCCATTAAAGAAACAACAAAACAAACTTAAACATTGAAAGAAAGTTAACTTACATTCTTGATGCTCCTTTAAGTTTGTTAACCCTAAATGTTAGGACAATGCAAATTTATCTTGAAAAATAGCCCATATTGGGTATGTTTGATGTTTAAGGATTAAATGGAATTAGGGTTTTTAAATTTTAATTAATTAGTTATTTATTTTTCACAATTCTCAAATTTGTAATGGAATGCAAACCTTGGGTGTTCCCAAATGAAGGGCCCTTTGACAAGGGGCCTTGGGCAGGCCCTTAGTTCAGGAACGTCCCCCCTTGAGGGTGTTATAACCGACCCTACATGGTTTAGGTTTTAGTGTATTTTCTTGTCATCTTTCTTGTTTTCTGTGAGCTTCTTTGTGGCAGTGGCAACTGATGGCAGCACAAGCAAAGGACATGGAAGTGGTGAAGAATGTGGATCTTGAGAGGTATCAAGGAAGGTGGTACGAGATAGCATCGATGCCATCAAGTTTTCAACCCAAGAATGGCACCAACACTCGAGCAACGTATCGCTTGAAGCCGGATCAACAGACTATCGATGTGCTGAACGAGACTTGGGTGAAGGGGAAGAGGAGCTACATTCATGGCACAGCATGGAAAGCAGATCCCTCCAGCCCAGATGCAAAGCTCAAAGTCAGATTCTATGTTCCCCCTTTCTTGCCTCTGATTCCTGTGACCGGAGATTACTGGGTTCTGGCTCTCGATGAGGACTATCAGTGGGCTCTCATTGGACAACCTTCCCGAAAGTATCTGTGGGTAAGACACCAAAGCCTTTCGCTCCCTCCTCCTCCACAAATTCCTTCTTGCAATTTCTTCTTGCTTAGCGTTTAGGTTTTAGGGTTCTTCTAGGGTTTGGCTGAACTTGCTAGGTTTGGAAGGAAGTGAGCTCGCTTGCGTTGTTGAAAATGTATTATCACAATGGTTCTTTTAGGCTTGCACATATGTACTACATAGGTGTTGAGCAGGACGCCTGAGCTGAGCGAGGAGACATACCAGAAGCTGTTGGAGCAAGCCAAGAATGAAGGATATGATGTAAGCTTGGTGCACAAAACTCTGCAATTGGATGGAATTGGAGATCCAGATTCAGAAACTGCCAAAACCCCAAATGATCGCGTTGGGTTGTGGTGGCTCCGAGCTCTTGTTGGAAAGTGAGTAAAGTACTTCTGCAAACCCCTGGCTGGAACATCTCTATCTACATTGCAAACCATGGCAAAACACACCAAGGTGACTGGAACTCAAAAAATTTGATACCTGTGAAACTCGCAGAAAATAATGAAAAGTTTGGAAATCTAGTGGAGGATGCAGTGAAGGATCCTTGAACCCTAGACCTGAATGCTGTCATACAACTTCAGTGTTCTTAGATCAGGTATTTTCAGGTTGATAATGCAACAACATGACATCATGATATGCGTGGCTTCTGAAGAAGCTCTCCACGAATTGAACAACATTTGTTCGTGCTTTCTCTGCAATTTGGACAGCATACAAATACACTAGCTACTAACCTTTTTCAGTCTCTACTGAAATCCAAAAGCTTGTAGAGTTTCAGATGTGCATCTATTTCCAGATCAATCAACTGCTACAACATTGATTTTGTTTCCCCTTGATTCACAAATTCTCAAAGCTTTGTCAGTATTGCAACAACAGTACTCAAAACTTCTTGAAATCTGAATCACTGTCTGGAAGCAGCAGCATTGCAGTTCTCAATTCATTTTCAAGTGCAGATTGAAAGGCAAAAATTAGAAGGCAAGGATTTTATTTGTTCAATGACTTAAGTGGACAAAATGGATGTTGCAAATCTGCATGGATTGTTTCAAGTGAGATTATGATGTCTCAATCTCTGTTTGTAGCAACACTACGAAGAGGTAGTGGTGTGCATTCAAACCTCAAGAATCAATGACTACTGTAGTAGTACTTAATTTTTGTTCTCATAAGAACCATAGACACAACATAATACTACTTTGCAGAATCTGTGCAATAGAATCCAAGTAAATCTTGCAATGCATACTTTGCACCTGGTATTATTGTCTTGGGAGTGAGTCAAACTTGATGGGAGTTTTGATTTGTATTTCTATCTGCTGCCCTTTGTATGGAATTGCAGAAATGGTGATGCAGCTCCTTGTGCTCTTGATCAATGGAAAACAGTTATGTTTCACTTGAAAAGCAGAAGCTGCTGGCAAACATGCATGTCATCAGAAGAGATGCTGAGAAATTCTTTGCAAACTAACAATTGCTTCAAGTCTCCTCAAGAAACACCTACGCGCAAGATCCATAAATACGAAAAAGATTCAAACGTTTCAAAGGATTGCATCATCATGACAAACAGAAGGAAAAAAATCATGAACATCGGCGACGATTCGACATCAAGAATCCAAACCCTAATTCACACATGCGCATAGTTCCTGCTAAAGCCCTAAGTTAGGTAGCTACACTCGAGATCGAGAAATTCGCTCAATATCGAGAAAATATGCAACAAATTCAAACGTTTCAAAGAATTACATCATCGTGAATGGAGAAATCACGAACATTGGCGACAAATTTCAAGAGCATGAACCCAAACCCTAATTCATCATACATGCGCACAGATCCTGCTAAAACCCTAATCATAAGGTACCTAATTCCCATGATGACTTCCGAATGTTTTCTTCAGATGGTTTCCGGATCGTCCCTGGAATGGTTGTTTTCGGGAATTGAAGAGTGGAAGGTGTTGCTGGAGGGAAGGAAAGAAGGAAGAGATGGCGATGGATTTGTTATACTGAAGAATCCATCATGTTGCAGCGGTGGTTAGCGGTTTTGCTGCAGCCGCAGTCCAGCTGCAAAGGAGTAGTAGCTGCTGCTTTTTGGTCTGCTCGCCATCTCCATTCTGTATTGCAAGCAGAGAGTTCTGTGAACAAGGCGGCAAGTAGCGAGAACAACAATAAGCCCAGGCGCATCGATAGTCTTGCGCGTCAGGTGTCTTGGTTGATCAAGCAGAACAAGGAGGATGTCGCGACTGGATTGCTGCCTCAAATGGCAGCGCAAGAGCGACCTCCAACCGTTGTCTACTGCAACTATCTTCTCAACAGCTGTGCGCGTGCCAGGAATCCAACTGTGAGTCTTATGTTCTCTATCTCTCTGTTCAGTGTGTATGCGTTTCTGTCTGTCTGTCCGTTTCTGTGCAGATTCGATTGCCACATTCTTTGGTTTTGATATGCTTCCGTCTGTGACCTAGAATGTGATCATGCTTTGCTTTAGCTTCCTTGAGTTGCAACACTCTTGTTTCTAGCTTTGCAGACTACTGAGATCTTCCTTGGAGGTTTTATGTTCTTGGAATGTGTGTGTGTGTTTTGCACAGATGGCTAAGGAGGTTTATAGATTTATGAAGCGCAATGGATTGAAAATGGATGCTATTTCATATGGTTGTTTTCTTCGCACTCTGAGCCGCAGTGGGTTACTGCATGAGGTTGGTTAAAATTTGCTTGTTGCAATGAATCTCTGATTCTTTGAAGAAAATTGTTTCTAAGAAACATTATCATGTGTATCATCATGTGATAGGTTTGCAATATAATACTGCAAGATGTATTCTAGAAGAGGATTTTCTTCTCTCCAGTTGTTGCATTTCTAGGTCAAAAGTTAGGAAGAGGATTTTCTTCTCTGATGGTTGCAATTTCTAGGTCAAAAGATGAGGTCCTCAATCTCAGAGTTCTTTCATATTTTTCATTGCAGGCACTAGAGTTACTGGAAGTGCTGGCTCAAAGTAAAGAGGAGGACGTGAAGGCAAACATCATCATGTACAACACTGTGCTCAATGGATGCGGTCTGGCCAAAAGCAAAGCACACACAGATCGTTGTCTGCAGCTGATGGAGAAACATGGTGTGCACAAAGATGAAATGTCTTATGTTGAACTCATAAAAGTATTTTCGCACACCTATACCACCACAAATTTCCTCACCCTTATAGCACCAATGTGCACCATTTGCAGGTTGACTACTGTTTCTTCTTGGCTGCAGATGCTGAAGACTTCTGAAGAATTTGTGCTTTTGGTTTGGGGCAGCTTTCAGGTCTTCTGCGTGACTCAAAGACAGCATTGCATTGGTGGAATGAGCTCATTAAGAATGGGTCACCAAGTCCATCATCCCGCTGCACCTTGATTGTTGCTCTCTGTCGGGCCAATGCACTTCCAGAGGCACTGCAGGCCCTTCAGGAGATGTCCCATGTCCTTTCAGATAATAGGCCCTTCCATCTTTTGCCAGGAAAGAAGCGAAGACCTTCCACTGTCGAAGCCTCTGATCCGCTGCCTGTTTCACTAGCAGTAGGCAACAAAGATTCTCCACTGGAACTAGAGACAGATATGCCTAGAGAAGATGGACAAATTAGCAAGGTACAAGAAGAAGAAGAAGAAAGAGATGGAGACTCTGGGTCTCAGAACGATGGACATAATATCAAAAAAAATGTGGAAGGATTCCATCACTGGGAAGTACGCAAGGAAATGCAAGATGCTTATAATGCTCTCATCAATGCTGCTGGTCAGGCAGGGAAATATAAGCTGGCAGAATCATTGTTCAGTGAGGTACTGAATTTAGGGCTCCCCTTTCCCCTCTTAGGATCTCCTGATCACAGCTGCAATTTGAAGAAATCTTCTCAATGCTTCTTTTCAAAGACAATCCTCTGTATGAGAGGACCAGGGAGCATCATTTCTGCATGTTGCAGGTACATAGAGGATGGGCTTTGTTATTTGTTTGAAGGACTGCAAACCTCTCAGCTGAAATGTGTGGGCTGATAACAGATGAGAAGTTTGGGATTACGACTCAGCATCTACACCTTCAATGCTCTGTTGAGGGCTGTAGTTGAAGGACGAGGCATAGAGCATGCTCTTCGAGTTGTAAGCAATATTACCCCCTGCAAAGTTTAACATAGTTGGTCGAATCCACTGTCAGAGAACATTGTTGTATGATAATTGCTGCTTCTTCTTCTTCTTCTTCTTCTTGTTAAAAGGTCTTATTCAGAAGAGCACTTCCATGTTCTGTGTGAGTCATTGGTTGATGTAAAATTATGGGCTAGGTGATGGTTGGACATGCAGGTGAGGAGTATGGAAGCAGTTGGTATGCGACCTGACACACACACAATTACTACCCTTTTAGATGGTTACTGTCGTAAAGGACAACTGGACAAGGCAGAAGCCTTACTTGAACAAATGCGGAATGGAAAACCACGGGAAAAACCTTCAATATATACATACAACATTCTCATCAGAGCTTGTGGCCCCCTGGTATATCACTGATCTTTTTGTCTCTGGTTGCAAAAATCTATGCAATCGATTAGGCAAAGCAAAGATTGCACTCCCTACAGTCTGCTGGTTACTCATGTTTTACCAAATCCTTAGGTCCTGTGCATTTTTCTAGGCTCCTTGAGCATGATCAATGTTTCCAGGAATTTATTACCAGTCCAGAGAGTATCCTAGAGTTAGACTGAATATCTGAATAGTTTCCTGTAGTTTTGACATACTTCAATACCCCTGACATAGGAAATGATTTTGGGCGACTATGGAGGATGGCTGTATAAGATTTTTTCAGTTCAAGAGTATCAGTGTGTGTTGTTGGTTTGCTTGGTCAGGGTGATGCAGAGAGAGCATTGCGGGTGTTTGCAAAGATGAAGGAGTCCAGGATATCTCCTGACAACTACACTTACTGTGCCCTTCTGGCTGCCTGTGGCAATGTGACAGCAGGCCTGGATGGAGGCAGTGAGTGGTCACAGAAGGAAGTTGCCAGGCGAATTGTTGCCATTGAGAAAGACATGGCTTCCTCCAGTGTGCAACATACCCAGGCTTCTGTATCTGCTCTTGTCAGTTTCTATTGTCTCATTGTCCCCTCTTGTTCCAGGAAGTTACTTCATGAAAACTTTGATGACTTTTGCCAAGTCTAGGATTTGTAGTTTTCACATTCTGTAGTCTGGAAAGTTGAGTTCAAATTACTGAATATCCCAGAAGGTAGTATGCACAGACCTTGCATCGCATAGCAATGTCTAACCCAAGGTTCCTCTGAGTACTGAATTCCATGAAGTTGGTCTTGCGTCCACATGTTTGGAAGGCCCATATTTCACAGTACAACACCTATTTTCAAATACCATTTTAGCAGAGGATTTTATGGTGAAGTCATAAAATGCTATTGATCTGATTTTCATTTGCCCTCTACATGCTTGAGTGGCTCCAGATGTTTGTGTGACCATTTGCATGTCATGCAGATGAATGCACTTGGTTCAGAGGGAATGGTGGAGGCAGTCCTTGAGCACTTGCGAACGTGTCAAGATTCAGATGTGGATACCAAAGCTCCACCCCTTCTGGATGTGATGTCTTACAACACTGCAATCAATTCATGTGTTGTGGCAAAGAGGGTGAGTTTCTTGAAAAGCCTATTTGCTTTGGTCACTGTTAAGTGGTAGGAAGAAGCGGTGGCCTTTCTAGGCATTACAGTCTCAATGACAAGACAGAAATAGTGAATAATCACCTACAGTTTGGTAGTTCTGTATCTTGATCCTGTTGCTCAAGATCAGTACAAGAGAGACATACTTATCTGTCCTTTGCTTTGTCTGGTGCCTTTAACATGTGCAGTTAGATGATGCATGGGAGATCTTCAAGGAAATGAGAGCATTGGGTGTGAAACCTGATCTTTTCACATTCAACATCCTTATTAATGCCTGTGCCCACAGAAAAAGTCTGTCATCTGCTTTTGAACTTATTGATGTAATGCGAGAAGAAGGCATAGCTGCAGATATTGTCACATACAATTCTCTCATCAAGGTGGGTAATGGTCCTGTGTTATCATATGTCTTCTGATGAAATTGTGATGGTTAAAGGTCTGGTTGTGCTCTTGGTTCAAGATTAGTTTGCAATGCATACATATTTGGTCCATGATGAGTTTTGCAAATTGAGTAGCCAAGTACATTAGTGGATTACAACACACACTGGCCTTTCATACATGAGTTGCTGTAGCTTGTTCTCAAGGTCCTGGGGCTTGCACTTTGAGCTTTTGTGCATGGCTTGGGGTAGAGATTGGGAATAAGAGCTGCCTTAGTAACTGCTTGCTGGGAAACATAACATAGCTAGTTTGGCTGAGGCCTCAAGGTCTATTTGATTGGAGATGCTGACCCTTGAATGATGCCCTTGTAGGTGGATGTTCTTGGATAACATCCTTTTAGGATCTGTTATAGCATAATATAGTCAGGATCATGCACAATCTATGGATTTTTTAAGCAGGTCAAGAATCTCAGAAACTGGAATGTGATACCATGCCTGTGGTCATAAAGTGTATGGATGGCTGCCACAGCACTGGGATCATGAGAAAAGTTTACATTTTTTGTGACATTTTCTTGACTCTTTTCATTTGACACTCTGTAGATATGGAAAACATGGTTGACTTCTTGAGCTGATGTGTAGATCTCTAAGCAGGCTGTCATTTCTGTTCATTGCAGGTGGCTTGTCACTCTGGAGATTTGGATGTTGGGTTGAAGGTATTAAAGGAAATGAAGGACAGGGGTGTAAAGCCAGTTGTTGCCACCTTCAACACCCTGCTTTCTTCTTGCTCCTATCATGTAAGCACCTCCTTAGTCATTCTCCTTCTAGTCTCACTTGAAAGGAGTTTCTGACAGATGCCCTTTCTTACTTGCTACAAATGGCACTTACCAGAGAGAAAAAGCCAGAAATGGGTTTCTCCTGTTTCCTTTTCCTACATGAATGGGATCACAGAACTTGCCCCCCAAGTTTTGAAGACCATTGAATGTTCTTGCAATGGAAAGTAAGGGGGAGGAGCAATAGAAAGTGGATGCAGAGTTGGAGACAACGAAGATGACAAGGTGTGGATGATGTGCAGAAATACCGAGAGTTGGCAGAGTATGTAGTGGAGGAGATGCGGCATGCAAAGGTTCGGCCTGATACGCACACTTGCTCACAAGTGGTGTCACTATACATGCGCTGTGGTGACATGAATGAAGCTGCCCAGGCCCTTCATGTGCTCAGTGCACGGATGGTGTCTGAGGACAATGCAAGACAAGACATCAATGAGTTGATTGATGATGAATCAGCTGAGCAAACTGGACAGGATGAACTCTTTGAGGAGGCAGTGCTCTCACCACAGCCTTTAGCACAGGCAGCATACACAATAGCATTAGCAGGGCTGGCACAGGGTGCTAATGATACTCGAGAGGCTGAGAAAACTCCATGGGCAACTCGACTAGCCCTCCAACATGAGCGTTGGAAAGGATCTGACACGCTCCTCTCCTGACAAGATCACCTAGTGATTGACAGAGATGTGTTCATCTTTATACTGTAGGTGTGGGGTTGAAGCAAAATAGTTCCCATAGAAGAATTTGCATGACCACTTAGTTATGAGCAATATGGTCAACCTATATTGATCTGTGCATTCTTGAAGAATTTGCAACCCCCTTTGACAGAGAAGCTTGTGAATTCCTCAAAGAGGCCCCTTTGACAGCCTCTTTGAAGAAAAGGATGGGTGTTTCTCCATGAGAAGCATGATCAAGTAAGTGTCACAACACCCTTCAGGCAAGCTCTGTTGTTCAGAGGTTAGCACATTTAGATAGCTGTTATGACCCTAGTGATCCGAAGGAGATTTAAGAGCTGAGAGAAATTTAGCTGATACAAATGTATGTTAGTGGATCATTTTTTGCTGTTTGATTGAGAATCAATGGCAACAAAACTGCTGAATTGAGCAATTGCATGTATACTAGGTGTGTCAGTGCTCTGTTCATTGATGGCAGTGAATGGTTATGAAAGTTTAGAATCTGGAATGAGTGCTGCCAGGCATATGCAAATGGTTAGAGGTATCAAGAAATTGGCAGAGGATTGGTACACAGACAAAGTGAAGCAATGCTGAAAGCAGGTGATGCTCAGATGTTGATCTTGAATCAGCAAAATACGAAGAAGGTGATGCTCAGATGTGGATAGTGGATCAGCAAAATGTGAAGCAGGTCATGCTAGGTTGTTGTTTCTTAAGCAAAATGTGAAGAAGGTGATGCTAGGTTGTTGTTTCTTAAGCAAAATATGAAGAAGGTGATGCTAGGTTGTTGTTTCTTAAGCAAAATGTGAAGAAGGTGATGCCCAGATGTTGATCTTGAAAATGCCAGTAATAACCAGACATGATTCTTGTTTTTTCTGTAGTACCTAGATTGCAAAGTGGCAAGTAGTTTTGGGGGAGGGATCTACAGTGGGGTCCACAAGCACAGCCATGCTTAGCAACAAGAGCCAACAGGTGCATTGTAGCAAAAAACACAAGGGCATGAATTGTGCCACAAAACAAACACTTTACAAATTGCAAAATGGAGGAGCAGTGTGCTGTTGTTGTTGCATGGTTGTTGAAGGCATGCATGATTTGCAGCAACAGCTGGTGCAAACGCCACCTGCAAGCTTGTGTATTATAAAAAGCTTTGATCACCACCTTGCCTGAACCAGGGTTTGGGGTTTAGGTCTCTTTCTCATCACCATCCTTTCTAATTGCCCCAACCTTGCCGACGACACTTTGCAGCAGGTCCCCGGAATTGCTGGTCCCCACATACACAACAAATCTCTGGATTTTTGCTTCAACAAATCTGGTTTTGGATCATCTGCATGTACACGCGGATCTGCTCAGGGAACTCCCGATGTCGAACTATACCGACCCTGGGCTTGAAGGGGACATGTGGTTTCCTGCGAGTCGAAATTGTTTAGAGAAATTTGCATGATCTTCAACGGCATCGATCTGCATTTTTGGAAGAATTGGAAGAGTTCGCTCAATTGGGTGTGTGTAATTTTCAACTCCCGAGACAGAAATTCTTTCTTTGCATTTTACAAGATGTTGCGGAAAGTGTGTCGCTGGTATTGGACTTTTTTGTTTTGTTTTGTTTTGTGTTTTTTTCAATTTTCCTCTCTCATCTTTCTGCAATGAAGATCATTCTTGTTTTGTTGTTGCATCCAAAAGCTCTTGCAGAAATGTCGTCTGACCTTCTCACAATACGAATCTAGAGACTCCCAAAAGTCCCAGCCTTTTTTTTTCCTTTATGGCTATATAAAGCCAAAATGCTATATCAAAAATTAAAAAGCGCTAGAATCATATGCTTTTTGAAATTTTCAATAGCCATAATTCGACCAAATTTTAAGAAAAATCACCAGATTTCTGAACATGGTTCAAATAGGTAGCTACAAATATACAAGGATTTTTGTTTAAAAATTACTTTCATATTTAGCTTGTAGCCAAATCTGGCTAAATCTTAATGTGGATCATCATCACTTTGGCTATAACACAAAATTGCCAAAAAAACTCTTTGGTCCAAGATCATTTTTCTTTTCAACATCAAGCTGTACTAGTGGGTGGTACAAGAGAATATGGTTTTTCTCTCACAAAAAAGGTTGCAGCTCATGACATGTGTGAGGTAAACCTTGTGGCTTCTTTCATTACAATGTACAATATGTGATGTTTATCATGGCATATATTGTATTAAAATTCTGATATGAAATTACATTTGTTATTATTACATTTTTGCCAGGCACAAATGCAATATGTGCCATAACTTAATGTCATATTGTAATTTTAATATTATATATGCCACAATAAACATCACATATTGTATGTTGCAATAGATGAAACCAAAAGGTTTACCTCACACGTGTCATGAGTCATGACTTTTTGTGTCAGAAAAACCACATTCTCTTGTAGTGTGAAGCAGCAGCTACAATTGCATCATCCCTTCAAGAAGAGAATTGGGTACCAAGAAGCACTTGGGGTGTTGAGTTTTGTGTAGGAGCAACATCAGGATTAGGAAAAGAGACAGCAAGGGTGCTAGCACTGCATGAGCGCATGTGGCAATCATGGCTCTCAAATTGGATGATGGGTTGGCAATCAAAGAAACCATACAGATAGAATCTCCCCAAGCAACAGTGGATGTGATGCATCTGGACTTGGGCTCCTCGAAATCTGTCAAGACCTTTGCAGATGAGTACAAGGGCCTCAACATTCTTATGTAAGTCAGGCCGGGTGATTTGTTGTCAAGAGATTTCTCAATTGGTGGTTCTGAACTGATTGAACTCTTTTGCAGCTGAATTGTTGAGATAGCTGCAGCCTTTCTCTACTTTTTTTTGTTCAAGAAATTGTGGGCTGCAGAAATCAGAAGCTCAAAGATTACATCAAGCTGCAATGGATAAAATCTCTTCTTGCTGACAGATTTTCTATAACAAGAATTTAGCTGCAAATGCTTAGATCTCTTGCTTACAGATTTGTTGGTAACTGGAGAGCTGCATTTTGAAACTTTTCCTTCAACTTTAATTTTCAGGGTGTTATTTTCAGGCGGTCAAATTTTGTCATTGAACAATTGAAGAATTTACATAAAGATTATATATGATTCAAACTTGGTCTTTTAACTCTTTGTTTGCATTGTGCACGTGTGCCATGTTTTGTGCTGAGTAACAATGCTGGAGTGTTTATGAAACAGTTTGTGGCTTCTGATGAAGGAATAGAGTACATGTTTGCAGCTCACAATCTGGGTACTACTCAAAACACACTATCCTGTCTGTTTATGATGGTGAATTTGACAATCAAGTAATTTTTGTATCACTTTTAGACTCAGCACCCAAGACATGTAAATAGTGTTCACAGATTTGCAGATTTCTCAAATCTGCAATCCTGCATAGTAGATAGTTTACCCACAATTGCTGTCAACTCGTCAGCAAGGATACGTGGTACTGGGTTGGCCTTGATCATCCAGAGTTTTGAGAACTCCTGGAGACTTTGAAGGCTCTGGAGAAGATTGGGGCAACCAAACTGCCTTGGTTAAGGGCTCCAGAAAAGCGCCCACTTCTGTGAATGGGTTATAGAAGTGAGAAGAATCAGCAGTCGGCTCGCTGTGCAAAACATATGCACAATATTGTGGTGCAGGGCATTACTGTCTGACATTGCTATTACTTGATAACATCATTCAAAGCAACAGCAAACGACAGTGGTATTAAAGGCCACATTATGTTCACAGCCTCTGAAGGCCACTATTTCACCTACAAGGAGGGAATAAATTTCCAGTCTCTAACAGATCCAGCCATTTAATTGTCTAGTTCCATACTTCAATAGGCTTTTCTATATAGTACTTGCAACATTCAGACCATCCCTTAATGATTTCCAATTCAGTTAACATCTGAGCCTGTAAAAGGTTTGGAAACCTCTGACGATCTTTCTGGGATTGCATGAAGATGCTGTTTGTGTTTGCATTCATTCTTGAAGTGTCTATTAGATGATTTTAAGATGCACTCATATTAGATGATTTTGATGTCAACAACCAACATGAGTGATTATTCTCAACTCATGATTAACTGAAGCACTCCTATTTCCATCACCTAAATGAAAGCTTGAACTGTTTCAGCATATTGAGTCTGTCAGAGCACGCCTAGGATCTGGACCCTATACACCTAATTAGCACCTTGTCACAGAGAAATGGACTTAAAAGCATACCAGTTCTGAATGGTCACAAAGTGAACTCTTACTGCCATTTCATTGTGCTCTTTGAACCCTTTTAGCATCATTCTTGAGACAAAACTTGTGAGAGACCTTTAACAGTGGAGCAAATGAACTACAATCAACAAAAATTCTACAGTGACTCCTCCTGATCCACATTATGGAATTTGATCTCTCATGATTCAAAGCATGAGGGTTGCATTGCATTTGCTTGCCAGAATGATGCACAGTTAGCATCATGTCCAGATGCAAATTGTTGGAGGCAATTTTGTTGAGGTCAGAGGTCTAACTTAGATGTACAACCTTCGCCAGTCATCTTCCACACCACTAGCAGGGTCAGGCAAATCCACATAATTGTTGATTTCTTTATTCACATATGTGAGTCCAACCTGCTGTGCTACAATATCCCCCAGCAACCGAATCACCTGCAAGATAACACATCAAAACAAGAATTTGGCTTGTCAGTCATCTCCACCTGGACCCAACCCCTGTAATTGGAACTCTGGACTTGACCAGGCTCTTGAATATCATTGAGGCAAAGTTGCTGAAATACACTGGCCAGCTACTCTCTTGTTGTTACAAATATCATTCAAAAGCAAAAATGTAACTGCAAAACTCAAGGACCCTCAACCACCCCAGAACATCAAAAGTTCAAGATCATAAGATTCTCCTAGTCCTAAAATTCCAAAATTACAGAAGTGATAAAAGAGTTATCAAAGAGATGATGGAAAGCAATAAATCTAAAGTCCATTTTCTGCGGCTGTGAAGATCGGACATTACTAGACATAGCTCCTCTACAATTCTGTGTGTGTACCTCAGAAGCATCAGCCTTGCTAGAACCAAGGATCAAAAGTGTTGGCAATGATGATAAATGGACAAACTGCATTAGATAAGCCAAGAATCCATCTCGTAATGGAAATGTAGGGGCTAGTCTTGGAAGTCCAGAATAGACCCCCTTATGAACCTCTGAAGCACCATAAAGAACAGCTTTACACATTGCAACATCATTGTCCTGGCCTTCTTTTTCCAAAGCTGATAGTGGCACTGATGTGATGGCTGGAACTATGAGGGTGAAAGCCAGTGAGTGAACTGGACCATGAGCCCAAAGGACCTCAAACAGTTGGCGATTGACATGGGCACACATGGAAGCAGGAACTTTATTCAACAGTACAACAATTGAAACCTGCATGAAGGCCAAAGTATTCAGTCCCCTGACAGCTCTTTTCTTGAAAATTCATTTCCACAATACAGTGAGGTGAATAAGCACAGTACTATACACCAAACCTTGTGACAAAATTTTAGTGTTCCACATAGTGAAACCAGGCTGACTAAACCCTAAATTTCCATGGGTGATAAAGAATTAGAAGCAGAAGAGATGGTCTATCACAGGACTGTCTTCTGTTTCAAAACATCATGACTCAATAAAAGGAGCTGGAAGGTACCTGCGTAACATCATTGCTATCTATGAAGTGAACAATTTCACCTGCGACATGTGGTTCAATGCTAGTGTCATCCCATGAAATCTTACACACCCTGCAAAGCAATAAAGCACACTCATTTACACCAGATAGACACAGACAGGATAATAGGCAAATCCAGAATCATCAAGGACTAAGTAAATCACAAAACTGGTCTCAAAACCCCCTTAGTCCTGGGTGTGAGAAACAAAGTCCACACATCAAGTCTTCAGCAATGATCTCAAACAACTCACCGAAGATTGCATTTCCTAACTGACTACACTAGGATAATAGACCCTCCCAATCAGGCTTATGAAAGCCTGAATCTGACAAAACCTTCTCAAATTTTAGCTAAATTTCTTCTGCTACATCATCTGAATACCAACAGCATCAGGTTACCAGAGGTCACAAAAAGTTTGGCAGTATCTTAAAGCATGGGCTGCTCAACTTTAGATAGAAAGACTTTTGACAAGGAACAGGATATGTTGCAGCATTGCAGCACTCTTATGAGGGTGTCTGCCAACTCTATTCAGGCTCAGCACTCAAAGACCATGAAAGAGCAATGGAGATGAATTTGCTCAAAACTGAGCAGACATTGAGCTGCATCTTGTTACACTTGTAAAGAACTGGAAGAATTTCTAGTGTACATGGAGGGCGCCTTACACTAATTAAAAAATTCATGCCTCGACAGAGGACAGCACCTTCCATATAAGGTTTCCTCCTCTCCTCCCAAATGTATTACAGCCACCCACTTGTAAAAGAAAATTATACCAGTTCTTCACGTCGGGTAATGACCTTGAACTGGGCACCCAGATGTCAAACCAGGCTGTTGTGTGACCGAAGGCCTTCGTAAGGCAGGAATTTAATGCATATATATATTGTCTCCTATGAAGGCCTGGAACTACCTAAAGACTGTCATCTATTATTCTATGACAAACCAATCAATCTTCCATAACAATTGCACTCGGAGTCAAGGTTTTCAGAACCCTAAATTCGCAACCCCTGAGCACTAAACCCTAGATCTGAAACCCTCGTCAAGTAGCACCAAAACAAGTGCAAGAACAAGAAAACAAATGCAAGACGTCATCTCTTCCACAGCTGAACAGGAAAAAATCCCACGTTGCATGTTGCTGCATTTCTCCTATGTGCCCGTTGAAGCCCTGGGAGAGCTATTCTCTCCTTTGTTGCAGTAGTAGGATACCATTTACAAGAAAAAGAAATAGCGATTTCGTTGTCCCAATTTCCCTACCTTGAAATGAAAAAAAAGCCATCGGTTTCAAAAATACAAAGAGGAAACGTACTCGCGTTTCAAAGAAGATGATGATGATCCCGGGACAAGTGCTGCCGCCAGATGACGGACACCCATTGCCTTAGCTCCGTCGTACAGCAGCACCACCTTCTCCCCCCATTGCCTCTCCGCGTTGCCCATCCCAATCCGTCGCTTCTCCCCTCGACCAAAAAACAACAACAACAACAACAATCCTAGTGAGCTCCTCGCTTGTGATTTTCTCGTCGAACCCAACAACGAGACTCGTGATCTCCTCGCCTCTACGATTTGCTTGAGATTTCCCCAAGACCACGGAATTCAAAGATCGAAGAAAAAGTTTGCTCGCATCTTCATCATTCTCATCACTCGCGTCGAGTCTAGGAGGAGTCGATTAGCGTTAGGGTTCCAGGGATCAGGGTTAGGGTTTGAAGAAGGAGTGCAAGTCCAAGTGTAAAGATTAGAAGATGATTAGGGTTAGAATTCCAGGAGTTAGGGTTAAAGTTTGAGGAAGCGGTGCAAGTCCAAGTGTCCAGCTTACGAGGAGTCGACTAGGGGCAGGGTATCAGGAAGTAGGGTTAAGGTTCCAGGGAAGTAGGCTTAGGGTTCAGGAAGTAGGGTTAAGGTTCCAGGGAAGTAGGCTTAGGGTTCAGGAAATATGGTTAAGGTTCCAGGAATTAGGGTTAGGGTTTGAGGAAGGTGTGCAAGTACAAGTTCAATTCACGTGCCTATTATCTAGGCTACGGATCTGAAGGGCGGCGGTTTGTAAGTTTTAGTGTCCTTCGTCTGCGTGACATGCCATATGAGATGCCTCCCAAGTTCAATTTATTTATTATTATTATTATTTTATTTTATTTTGCAACGAGCCAATTTGATTGGCCCATCACTCAAAAGAAATGAAACTATGCGGGCATCCCAAAATAGAAGGTTCTTTTTTTAAGTATAGAGTTCCTCCCCTTTGGCCCACCTATATACGTGAAAGGAGGACAACAATTGTAAAAGCATCTGGGATAAACCGTGAGGTGCTATGGAGAACATGTTGGAGAACACATTTGGAACTTGGAGAACATATTGGGAACCTGATGGGAACCCATTAGGAACTTTAAAGGGAACATAGTGGGAACCAGGGAAAAATGAAAAAACAAATCCTTCACAGGGCCCTCCCCCAAACTTAAAAGGAAATAAAGGAAGGCACCTTGAGTGCATGCTTGGGCCTTCCCATTGGCTGCATGAAATTTCTCTTCACAAAAGACTGAGTTGCCATTTTTGGCCTGGGCTAATACCCCTTGCAAAGAACACCCTAGCTATTGTCCCTGGGGGTACTTATTCTGTTTCATTTTAATTAGTTGGGGGTGCCTCACAAGTCTAACTTCACATTGGGAACCTGATGGGAACCCATTGGGAACTTGAAGGGACCATCTTGGGAACCAACGAAAAATGAAAAAAATTGCTCCCATATTGCCCACCTTTTTCAGTTTATATACATGAGAGTTGAACTTTGGACAAACCATATGAAATAAAACTGAGGTGCTATTGGGAACATCTTGGGGAACAAATTGGGAACTTCGGGAACACATGGGAACAACGAAAAACAACAAACCCTAGCCCCCAAAATTAGTGATCACCCAAACTATGTTCTCTGGTAAAAAAGTAAGACACCCTCCGCAATGGTAGGACAACTACCCCAAAAAAATAGCGGCTTGTCATCTTATGGTGCACATTATGGCCACAAAAGGTACCTTCTTCTCTCACTTTTGTGCATAAGTATTCTCAACCCCAATTTGTCTGTTCATTATGGCTACTGCTACTAAATCATTGTACTAAGTTCTGGCTTGAGTGACCCAGCACCCACCAGTGTACCATCCAAAAAATCCCGTTCTGGGATTTCATAGATGGGATGAAACTGTCCCCCAGGGGTCAGTTTACTTGGTCAGTATATCATTTTTTTCTTCTGCTCCTTTTTCTACCAGCTAGATTTTTTTTTTCCCTAGCTCAAGTTTTTTTTTTTTTCCTGGGAACAATTTTTTTATCACTTTTTTTTGGCCCACCCCTGACCCCAAGTTTTTTTTTGGAAGCTCCTACCTACCCCAACCCACCTACCTCCCTCATCCTGCCAACCCCCTCCCCACCCATCTCCTTTTGCGCTCACTTCCATTGCTAGAGCTTCCAACCTAGAGAGAGCTTGAGTAGCTTAGAGCTTATGTGGTGGTCTTGCATGACCAAAAGAACAATGACAAGTGCTACTCATCATCACTTGTCATCATTCTCCTATACTTAAAACTATATGCACTAGCTATGAAAGTCCTTCATAGCTACTCATGACCCAATTGGCATAACACCACTCTACCTAGGCTAGGGAAATGATGGTACTAGCTCCATCAACTTTTCGTCCTGCAATTCCATTTCAACTTGTAGCAACAAGATTTATTGTTCTAAAATTGAAGCAAGAAAACTATAAGCAAGAATTTGATCAACAAAATGGATTGAGATTTCATCATCTTCTTGTTTTTTTGTGGTGTAGGGGATGTGTGCTTTGCCTCGGACATGAAGGTGTTGAAGGACAATTGTGAATGTTTTGAGATTTTCCATCTAGGCCACATTTACTCCAACAAATCATGTCAAAAGCAGTAGTAAATAAGAACTTTATGCTATGAAACCTAAATGAAAATCAAGGCTTCTTGTTGCAAACTATTCTAAACTTTTGTTTTCAAAACTAATTTCCCAATTCCCTCAGGCCATGTCTGATCATGTCAAATGTTGAGGTTTCTTGGAATTCTTGTTTGAACATATTTGATGCATGCAAAAGGACTTCGCAGATATTTCAACCCATCCTAATACTCAAAGTGCATCATCCCTTACACTCCATATGATCTAGTTGTGCTTTGTGTTGCCTTAAAAAAGGTGATTGATTTCCACCCATGTTTTTTTCATCTTGTTGGCTTTTTGGAACATGTTTTTATCTATGTTTTTCTCCATCCATGTTATTTAGGATTTGTCACAAGCTTCAAGAACACAAATATTTTTGTGAAATTTATGGAAAAAGTTTAATAGAAAATAAGGAATTTCTACTTGAGCTTGCAAATTTAGTATTTAAAAAGATCTATTATATGGGTCTGGCTGAACATGACCTAGCAGGTAGTATCAAAAGGTTCATGACTGATGTGCCATTTGGAGTGCTTTTGTTTAGAGGTTTGGATTCCTTTTTTAGTGGTTGTGGTGGCAACATGACATCTCAATGACACTGAAGCTACCAATGTCTAAAATGCCCAACTTCACATTTTTTTTATTGGCCTCAAAGTGATGATAGATTTTGATTAGTACCTAAAAGCTTTTAGTATGATTCCTATTCAAGTGTAGTATTATATAATAGGATGCATGTGTGAATTGTAAGAATGATTTTGTGAATTGGTTTTTTCAAAAAACTAAAATTCATTGTCATTGTGGAATAAACTGAAAGTTGGAATTATTACAATGTGGGGAAGGAATCTATGGCCCCTTCCTTGATGATCATCAAACATAAGTCTTCTGGAAACTTGTTACCTATCTAGGACTTTGATTATTGATTTCGACTTCTTCTTTGATGGGGATTGCTTATGTGAGGGTGATTTTATAGATGGAAAAGTTTCAAATTCAAGTAATTGTTTTACAATTTCTAAATGCACATAGCCATGTACTTGTAAATGAGTTTGGCTTGTTTCTACTACAAGATTACAACTACTATCTTCTTTTACGAAGCTTTCTGGTGGGGTGTAAAAAACATCATCTTCGCCCTCCTCTCCATCCCATGCAAACCTCTCGTCACCAAATTTGCATATGCTCAACAACTCCCAAATTACATTGCTAATACAACGCTCCTTAGTTAACCTACGTACACTAATAGCCTTTGTTAAACATTAGTTACAAGTGGTGGCCTTCATTAAACCCTAAACCCTAACAACAATAGAAATTGTATATTCAATGTATAGAGCCAAATTAGATCACAAACTTGTTTCAACTCACATTAGACTCACATTAGACTCACATGACCATATTTGAAAGAAATCATCACCCTGTTCCTTGTAGTAAACTCCTTAAATGACAATGGGGACTACATTGAAAACAACATAAATTCCTCAAATTATCAAATGCAAGTCTCAAAATTACAAATGAATCATGCTAGTTATTTTGCATGTTCATAATTCCTTCATATGAACTTTGATTCAAAAGTTTGATAGTAAGTTTTTTTAGACCTTGAAAAAAAAAATTTAATGACATATCACATTATTTAATCTATGATGATATGACCTTTCAAAACATCGAATAATTGACTAAAAATCATTTTGACAATTCAACTCCCAACCTTGTAAGGATCTGCTCTCTTTGCAATTTGACCCCATTAAAGTATCATATTTTTTAAGACCTTTGCAATGGTTAAAAAAAAGTTTAATTTGATAAGGATTGATCCCCACAAACCTTATTCAAAAGTTGCAAAATGCTTGAAGACTCCAAACTTCTCAAAGTGGGAATGCATTTGGGAGTTTTGAAAGTGCCAAACCCTTTGACTTCAATGTTTTCAATTTCATGCAAGAACGTGTCTTCATTCTCCTGCAATCACATGGAATCATCATCTCTTATTTGGTGTCATTCCACTTGGAAGCATCCAACTTCCTTCATCTTGAGAAGGACATTTTGTTATCTTTATTGGCCTTGCCTAGTAAGGCAGAGATATTACGTTGAAAATCATTATAGAGTATAATAGCTTCAAGGGAATTTGCCCTGTATAAACTAGGTGAAACGATTCATCTTAATTTGGTTCTAAAAAATTCACATTCATTTTTTGACATTTTGTTTTCTTTGCCACCTCCTCAAATGTGCACCCACCCCAAATGACTTTGTAACCAATCCATAATTCACAAAAATATATATGAAATTAATTTTTCTAAAATTGGTGATGGCATTCATCATATGCAAAAATTCATGTAATTCTTTCAAACTTTGACAATGTGAATGAAAACATTCAAATACATGTCATGGCCAAGTTTTTTTTTTTGGTTTGCACAAATGTGAAATTTAAATATGAAAAGGGAATATTTGATCATTTTTTTCTTTTGAGAAAAAATCACTAGACTTGCAAAAAATTGAAAATCATGTTTAAACATTTCCCTATTGGTTTTAGTTTGGTAAAAAATTTAAAATGCTTAAACACATTCCTAGAACATGTCATCATTTAATGTGAAATCCCTTTTAGCTACTTCATAACCAATATAATGTGTAAAAATGAAAAAAAAATCATAGTAATATTTTTTACAACAACATGGTGATGTACATTAAAATCAATTTATTTTAAAATTTTCCCCTATCTACAATTAATTTAGCACACAATATCAATTGTTGATATTAAATTAATGGTAGGGCCATTGTGTATAACGCACCTTGTTGGTTTCACACCCATGTTAAGGTCATCACAAACTTTGTCAAACTTTCACATGGATAAAAACACATGATAGACTTCATTTCATGTGTTCAACTCTTGATTTTATAATTTAATGTTTTGTTGTAAAATAGATTCAAAGGTTTGCTACAACAAATAACATTAATACCATGGAATATGGCCAATTTTTTCCATAGCCTTAATTGATCCAAATTTGTTATTTTGAATCATGGGTCACAAAATGGGTTAAATATTGATGTCAAAAGTTTTTTTGATAATGGTGTTGTGTTTGGTGTTCAATCCAATGAATCTTTCAATACAACTAGATAATTAAATAATTATCTTCACATTAAATTTGTGAATTCTTGTCATTTATGAACTACAATTTCAACCATGTGTTAAACATAAGCTCCATATTGATCAACTTATATCACACAATTTTTTTCATGTTGTGTCAATTATCATTGTTGTCATATATGTTATTTTAATACTTTTGATGATTTAAATGTGTTATGTAAATGGACTAAATGACACAAGGACTATCACCTTAACATATATGAATTTTTTTTAAAAAAGGATTATAATGACAAAAACATTATATAGGTATTACACACTTCAAACATTTCAATTCAAGTTTTACACTACATCAAAAGGTGACATACATGATTTAACATTTTTGCAACTATGAATAAATTTTAATGATGAAATCATGTTCTTAATCATGTTTTCAAGTAAATGATTAGGTTGTGTCATGATGCTCACAGTTACATAATTAAAACAAGTGATTTGATTTCAAAACCATGTTTGACCAAATATCAAAATGCATTATACATCTCAAGAAATTGAGAATTTTTTATATGAAAAAAATTGTCGATTAGGTGCATGCATTTAAAAAAATATGTCCATAATTATCATTATATATATTTGAAAATGTAACCCAAAAAAATAAATTATTTAGAATAACTTCTAATCATCAATTAGTTTCGAATATGATTTCAAATATTATGATTTTTCACATGAACTATAAAATTTGACTTAATCCAACATCACATCATTAAGTGTTTTTACTCTTGGAACCAATATTAAAATACATTCACATTGATTTTTGCTTAAGTTTGGCCTTGGTTAACTTAGGTTTAACATTTAGGTTTAACTTAAATTTAGCTTAGGTTTAACTTTTAAGTTGAGTTTTTAAATTTAGCTTTTAGATTTAGCCTTTAAGTTTAACTTTTATGTTTAACATAGGTCTAGCTTAAGCTTAACCAATAAATTTAACTTAAATAACCTTAAGTTATATTAAGTTTTCCTATAATAGACTAAAGAAGCTTAAATTAAGCTAATTTATTTCAAATTAAATTTGGTGGGCTGTTAAAATTAATTTAAGTCAACCCATGTTAGCTTAGGCAAAAATATGTTAATGCTTAAACTTTATGACAACTAATTATATTACAAATAAAAATTTATGTAATGGTTAAAAACTTGAACTTTCATAATTTAGGCGAAAGGTTCAAATCTTCACACTTGCAACTTAAGATTACACAAGTTTATGTAAATTTGCTTTTAATTTAAGTGGCTTATGTCATATTTGTAAGCTATGCCACATAACTTATATTTTTTAAATTATTAATTTTTTTAACCCTTGGTTGTTATGTGGGTAAAAACATGGTTAGGTAGCTCATATTTGACATTTTGAAGAGTCCACATGGGTCAAAGTATGTTTGGGGTACCCAAAAAGACTATCTCATTTAAACATGTCATTGAAACTTAACGACACATTCATGTTAAAAATTTGATTTTATTCATGGATAGATACATTACAAAGGTACTATTCCATGCATAGAATGTCAAATTTGAACAAGTTTAAGGATTCTTATCAAGTCTTGGAAAAAAATCTAATACTTTGTTTCATGAAAAAAATAATTCAAGGAATCATAAAAATTGTATAACCAAATTTTTTTGGCCCAAAAATCAAACATTTTATGTGCTAATGTGTATAAAGTGTATGATTGTAACAAGAATCAAATGCGCTATTGCAATGTATAAAGTTTCAAAAAATCAAATTTCTAGGAATTTGGGGCCATTGAACATGGACCACATTGAATAAATTTTAATATACTCACTTTCACAAGTGAAAACAATAGATACTTTAAAGGCCTACATAAAATTTGAAACAAAATTATTTCATTTGACATGAAAAATAAATGTGAAATGTAAGACATTTTATGGGAAATGTGAAGAAAAAGGTGAATTTGAAAGTCCTAGGAGTGAGTCCTTATGTTTCAAAGGGGGTACCCCAATCATGCTTGGACCCACATCTTACACTAACTACAATTCTTACATTCAAAATAATTATCAAACTATAAATCCTATAATTATCCCCTATGGTTTTGGTCACAAATATTAATAGACCACCCTATAAATATCCTTAAACATGTGATTGGTCAAAAATTTAGAGAAAAGTTTAAATTTTTTAATGTGAAATGGAATATCAATTATATAAAATGACGAAAATTGTGACAAGTTAATTTTTTTAATATGAAAAAAAATTATATTGGAAAATTTTCAATGCAACATACAATTTAAATATTCATTTTATGGTGGCCTATTTTTTATTTTTTATTTTGATATTAGTGTGACATATTTTTTGAGTCCACATTTTTTGTTGTGTGTGTGTGACAAACATAATGTCATCATTTCAAAAGTCCACAATGAGTCCATTCTTTTCTCAAAACTCATCCATCATTTTAAAGAAGATCATCACTAAAGTCTATTACAACATGGATAATGAAGAAATTGAAAATTTTAATGTTTGATATGATTCTACATTTTAAATTCTTTTATAATCCAAAAAAATTATAATTGCGACAGTCCAAACAATCCACTTAATTGTGTTTTCATCCATGTGGCATCACATGATTAGACTAAAAATGTTCACTTCTTAACTCTAGGCTATGGTGTTACCATGTGGCAACCCATAAATGATCAATAATTTTTTTAATTAGGAATAAATTGTCACATGACAACTCATTAGTGAACAATAAATTTTTGAAATTAATCTAAACTACCACATGGAAATAGGAAATTAATTATATAAATATAATTTTAATTTTAAAAACTAAAATCCAATTATTAAATGCATCTTCCATGATTATTATTTGATTTAATATTTCAATACTCAATAACCATGATTACATAATATTTTGAAATCATGATCATCCATCCATAATTATAATCATGAGAATGATATGAAATGACATAAGAAACTATAGTCATCATTGGCATAAGCAACAAGTTTAAATTGACTATGTAATCTATAGTTCTTAAAACATATACAACTAGGGATTCTAGTCATGAATGAAGTTGTAGATGCAATTTTTTGGTGTAATGTTAACTAATGTTGCATGGTTTTTTTTTTTGAAAAACATCTTTGGTCCTAATTTTGACATTGTAAAATTAATTTGGAGGTTTTCGAAGTGAGTGTTTGAACCGGTGTTGGGCGGATATCTTGAAATCCGAATATCTTAATTGGATATCATTCAAAATATCTTTTCTAAAATCCTTTGGATATCAAAATTTTTGACATCTAAAGTGATATCCTTAATTCTAGAATTCAAAATTATGAGATCCGGTCATATGATATTTGGACAAGGTAAAAGAATTTGAGATTTTGATATCTTGGGCAGATATCAAATCCTTGTTTGGATATGGATATGAAAGGGGTTAATTTAAGGTGTAGGCTGTTAAAAGGATTAAAAAAATTGTGGGCACCAATGTAGGCTGTTAGAAAGAAAAAAACTATGAGTGCTACCATTAAACCTTAAAAAACCCTAAAGTTACAATAAATGGGGCTCCAACCAAGCCCCATGATTTTTTTCTTTTTTGCATGTTGTGTTATTCTCCTCTTTGTGCATTGGTGCACTCTTTTTTGCGTTGGTGTTCTCCTTTCTTGTTCACACTATTGCTTTGTTTTCTTGTTTGCCATGTTGCTCTCCTTTCCTCTTTCCGTTGTTGTTGTTGTTTTTTTTTTGCACTACTACTCTCTTCTCCTCTTTATGTTGTTGTTTTCTTCTATTTTTTGCATTATTATTCTCCTCTCCTATTTGCGTTGTTGTTATCCTCTTTGTGCTCCAATACAAGGTCTTTCGTTGTCACTCCTCTTTGCATTGCTACTATCCTTTTCACATTGTTGCCCGTATTTTGCTATTTGTCACAGGATCTTGTATTACACCCTTCCATTCCCTCTTGTAGGTTGGGGGTTGGGAGTCATCAAAAGTTGATAGCCTAACATTTTTTTCATTTTTTTCATTTTTTTTTCATGTGTTTTGTTCCTCTATTTTAATTATTTTTTATTCTAGTTTGTGGTGTAAGGCTTGTTTTGAATTATTTTGGAGAAAAACATAAACCCTTTGAGAAATAATTTTACAATTTTTAAAATTTTAATTGTTTGCTTGTAAATGTTTTGCATCATATTTAGTTTTGCATAAAAGTATTATCATCACATCACACAAAACACATTGTATTTGTTTCCTTAACTTTTTTCCACCTTTTGGCCTTGTAGAACAATTGTGTGAGAGGGAAGGGTCAAATGAATATAATAACCAAACAATGCAAAATGAAGAGCATATAATATGCATAAATGATGAAATAGAAATTGATCAAATAATGAAAGAAATGGAAATCCAAAATTGCAAATTGAAATTAATAGAATTTAAAAAAATTGTGATGAAAAGAAGTCTAAACACATTTTGTAATAGTTGCAAATTGAAAGAAAAATGGCATCCTCATAATAAAAATGCATTTTGTTGGTCTTTTATTGTATTAATGATAATTTAAAAAATAAACCTTGATGCTCTTCAAATGATGCGTTATTTATTATGTCATTATCAACTTGTTGTATCTATGAATTCAAGAAAACAATTAAGGAAAGGTCTAATATAATATTCTAAAACAAGTGGCATAACATGTTTGCAAATTTTTTTTGATGTAGAACATTTAGTAATTTATAAAAAGTTTCAAGAATAAATTAATAATCAAAGGAGATAAAATGTTGAGACAACTTGCAAAGAAGAAGGTTCAAATTTCCAATCCTTCCATATTTGAATTTTTTGCTTCAAAAGATCCTTTAAAAATGATGATGTGGAGCAAAAGATGTTTGCGAAAAATCTTGCATTTTTAATAGTGAAAAATCACTTGCCTTTCCAATTTGTAGAGAATGTGTGGTTAAATCATTTAATGATGCAATTATGTCCTTGTGTGCAATTCCTTTCTTGAATTTTTTTTTCACACACTGTTTTGTTTGAATTGGTGGAAAAGACTAAGGTAACATATGTTTTGCTTTTGTTAAATGATTGTTATTATGTTACTACCAATTCCATAGTCATAATTTTTTAGGGATCTGATTGGGAACCAAAATAAGTAACCATTGGTTTGTTTGAAGTTATTAAAATTATAAGACAAGTGTTGGCTAGAAATCTTGTTAATATTTTAAATGCATATGGTTTGAAAAATAAAATAATAGCATATGTGAAGGATAAAGGTTTAAATTTAAATTCATTGGCCAATCCTTTGAAGTTTGTTGTTAAATGTGAGACTTTAGGTTTGGAAAAAAGTTTTCAAGGAACTTGTTTTGGTCATGCTTTCTCCAGAGCATGCCAATATGCCACAACTAATGACAAAGTTTGTAAGAACTTGAAATATGTGTTTATTAAATACACCCAGACATATTTGCAAAAATGCATTACTTGACCAAAGAAATATGGTAAAAACTATTAAGAATGGAACAAAGCCTGCATTGAATGTTTGAGGCCCTAAAAACTAAACATTCCATTGAAAACTAGGTTAGTTTTATTTTGAGTCATTTAATTTTTTGTTCCATTTTTGCAAGTATTTACTTTTTAGTTTTTGTAAAATTGTAAGTTGTTTTTTTTATCCTTGATTTATTTTTGCAAGTTTTGTAAGTAAAATCATACTATTCCAAAAGGCATTATAATTTAAGGTAACAATTTTTCTTTATTATAGTCAACAAACTACAATGAGGATTACTGGCTGTGTCCCTCCATCTTTAACTTGACATATCTTTCAAATAATTATTGATTATGTTGAACCAATATTGTGGGCATTGGTTATTTTCTAATGCTTTGAATGCAACAATCATTATGAATTTGAAACTCAAAGAAGAATATGGAATTTCATCTAATTTGGAGGATTTTATTGATGATGATTTTGTTGTAGCTTTGGAATTGTCATTGTTTGCATTTAATGCTAGGAAAAAAATATGTGGGGTTTTAGATGGTTTTTTTTCATTCTTTAAAAAATACGAAAAAAAAGAACACATAACATGTTGTTTCTTATGTTAGACCTTAGATTTAAAAGTCTAAGGTTGGTTTCATCTCTTATTGGTGGAGAACATGTTGTTTCAATTGTGGAAGAATATGATCAATGGTCTTTATTTCCTATGCTTTTGAGATGTTACCACATTTTCCACCCTATGGCATAATTTGGACTTGTGGTAGATATGCAAATCGATGAAGAAAGTAGCTTGGACATTTTTGAAATGTACGTTAGAACTAATGAACCAATGAAAAAGGTGGTGAACAAGGAGTTATAAATGTCTAAGAGGTTTCAAGTGGATGTCAAGGACATTAAATGTTTTTTAGAGTGGTGAGTGAAACATGAGTCTCTGTTTCCAATTGTGGTATTTTTTTGCTCATTAGATTTTTGACATTGTTAGTTTTCAAATAGAAATTGAGAGATTTTTTTACTTGGTTGGAATTCTTACAAATTTGAGGAAATGTTGTGGTGATAATATACTTTAGATAAGTTATTTTTGTTAATAAAAATTGGCCTAGTGATTTTAGGGTGGGTTGTAGTCACATGTTCTTGTTTAATATAATTGATTGAGGTTGATGTAGTTTTAAAGGAAGAATTAAAACAATATGAAGGTGAAATCAAGTGAGATGTACTTTCGGACTCATAATTTTATTTGGAAATATTTGTGAAAAAAAATTGTTCTATCTTATTATGTAGAATGTAAGTATATTTGACTAATATTAATGTTGGTGGATATTTGATTGCATTGAAAGCTGACATTAGATTAATTTATTTTTTTGATATCCTTAAAGGAAATTAAAATTAAAATTAAAAAAAATTCAGAACTAGTGGATAACAAATAGGCAAATAACTAAAATTAAAGAATACCAAAAAAATCTTATATCTACCCAACACTGGTTTGAACCTAGTTCAGTTTAGAATGTATTCATTACACACTCTCCAATGTTAAAAGTTTGTTGGTATAAAGTTTTACAATAAATTAACAAAGGTTTGTATGAATACGGAGTGCACCAATTAATTATAATTTAACCATAAAATTAGACCTACTTATCAACTTTTCAAAAAAATTCAACTTTCCTACCTAAAAGTCATGACTCTATGTTCAAGAATGTTTTTTATGCGATTCTCGAACTTGAACTAGCAAAAAGACTAGTTTCATAATTTGGTTCTTGTGTTAATTTCAACGAAAGAGTGTCAACTCAAGTTGAAAGTAAAATGAAAGCATGTTATGGTGGACCAAAATGGGCAATGGAGAGAGTCCACACAAAAGTCCAAAAATCCAATATATTTAAAAACCTAGTGAAACTGGGCCATAAATAAAAACATTGAAAAAAGGGCTAAAAGCATGGGTTTTTTTTTTTTTTGGTTTCAATTCCTAGTTGCCAAATTTTGACAAATTGTTTTTTGAAATATCACCACCAGATGTCTCTATTGGGTTCAAGTATGTAGCCAAAAATGTGAAGGATGCTTTAAAAATAAAATTCTTTCATTTCTTGTTTATAGCCAAATTTGGCTAAAACTTTGGATTGACACTTCATCAGCTACATCACACAAAAATTGGGAAAATAAAATCCCTATCACTAATACTACTAATACTCTACAATCAATGCACCCTCAATCAAACAATCCAGCACTGGACTTTTTGCACACTAGGCTATCTATTCCTTGATGCAAGAGCCTGGAGGACATTCCCTAGATTGTAGTAAAATCTATATAGGAGGCAAACAAAGCTAAGCTAAGTTGAGTTGAAAGAGAGGACACAAGGCCACACCACTACAAGTCCTTTTTTTCTTTGTACTTACTTCACCTTTGTTCTTGTACAAACTTTTGAAGTTAGTACTTTTTTCTTCAGTGCCACAAAACCCATTCCAAACAGATACAAGATAACTTTACTATACCCCACAATACTAGCTAGTGTCATGTGTCATTCCCTAAAGTCATCCTGTGTTTGGGCCTTAGTTTCACCCTCTACTCTCCATTTCATCCCCATTTTGAGTGTATCCAAAGTGAGGATTGTGCTCTAAGAGCCAGAAATAGAAACTAAAGTCTTGTAGGTCAATGTTCCGTAACCTAGTATGTCCCTATGGCTTGGCCTACCAATTTTGCCCTAACTAGTGGAATCTTTCCATTAGGCTGCTGTGATCACAATTACACACTGCATTGTATGAATTTGTGTTTCTTTTGTGTTGCATGGAGAAGTGCTTTCCATTGAAGAACTACAACTTGAATCTCGAAGTAATTCATGTTTAGAACATATTCAAACTTTCTAGAGAACACATGTTTTCCTTGTTAAAATGACAGATGTCTCTTTTTAATGACTCATGGGTCACACAACTCTACATTTGGTCAATGCTTGATCTTTAGAGTTGGGAGGTGACCACTGTAGTTAATACCTTCACCATTTTGGCAATAATTAAATTTTATTCAGCAAATGCTGATTTTTCTTTCAAATTAGCTGTCCACCGTGCCCAAATTTTAGGAATTTTTTATTTTCCAGGCCAGATTGAAAAAAAGAATTTAAAAAAAAAAAAATCCGCAGGCAAGAAGATGAAAGAATGGTAAAGGTGCAAGCCCAAGCTAGATGAAACAAATGTAATGGAAAGCTGTTGGTGAGAGACATAATAATCTGTGATCTGAAGTGCCTAATTGAACGAGGGCCTAACTCAGCACGAGGGCCTACTGGCCTTGCCCTACTCATTCACTAGGGACACCAAAAAAACAAAGAATGATTTAACACAAAAAACTTAAGAAATTAAGGGCCCACTCTTAGAGCCACTTTAGACGAGGGTCCGAGGTCCAGGGTCCAATGAAATAGAGCATTCCTATCGGTTAAGAGCCAGAAATTGAACCCATGGCCTTTAGATGAGGGTGGTCCAATACCAAAAACTGGCAAATCAAGGCTAAACCTACATGGCACCATTTTTTTGAAAGTAAAATCAATTGGTTCAGACCAAAAAAAAACCGAAGCTTAAAGGAGAGAAGAGTTCATGATTTGGAGAACCAAAATGCAAACTAGGGTCCAAGGCATGGTCCAACTCTAGGATTTCAATTTGCTTCAAATTAGTCCAAATTGGTTCCTAGGAAATTTGATCTAAAGTGGACCTTAGGTTCATCAATCAACACAAGCAATTCAATTCAAATCCACCACTTCAAGTACCCAAAGTGAGGCTAGTGAGTGACAGTTTTGTCGAAACTGGGGACAAAATCAAAAGTCAGGATGATAACAGTACAGGGGGAGGGAAAAAAAAAAGGGACCAAATTGGTTTTCTCACCTCATTGACTCTTGTCTAATTTAAACCCAAAAAATTTCTTTCTTTTCTTTTCTTTTCTTTTCTTTTCTATATGTAGCTTAGAGTGTTATAGAATTCTTCAGATTTTGGATTAAAAAATTCCATTATATTTAATCTTATGGAAACTTAATGCAACTCCTGAAGATAAAGGAGTCATTAGAGGGGTATTTAGTATTTTTAGCATCTTCCCTGAAGAAGTGCCATCTTTTTTCTTGTTGTTGAAGATTAAGTTTGAAGCTCTTGAAAATGGCAAAAATTTGAGAAGGGTTGTTGTTTCTTGGGTTTGATTTGGAGTTGGGTTCAAGTTGTAGCAGCTGCAAAAAAAGAAAGGAGATGATGTCTGTCTCTCTGCAAACTGCCAGAAATTCCAACTTCTGTTTCTGATCACAAAAGGACAAAGTTCCAACAGAAAAGAAGGAGAAGAGGAGGCGGAGGAGGAGGAGATTTGTTCCTCAAGAGGAAAAGGAGGAAGAAGAAGATGAAGAAGCAGAGATTTTTTGTCCCTCAAATATCAATCTCATAATGGATTATGCGAAACAAAAAAATTCACCCTAAGCTGCAATCACCCTGCACATCACCCAAAGCTTCAATCTTTCACTAGACAAAAATGGAATGGACAAGAAGGTGAATCCCAGGGAAAAAAAAAACAAAGAGTTTAGAGACAAAGATCTGTTGCCGCATTGTAGCTCCTCCGTCCCAAGAGAAAAATCTTCACAAGAGTTTTTGAATCTCGTGTTTGTTGTTGTTGTTGTTTGTTGGTGTGGTCTGGTTGCTTGTTTGTCTGTCTGTGTCTGTACAGATGGTAGTGTTGTGATTGTTCTGCGATTGTTTTACCCTCTTGTGGGTACTTGAAGCTTTTGACGAGGGAAGGGGAGCTGGTTGTCCCGGGTGTGTTCGTAAATAGAAAATTTTACATTCTGACGGTTGCTGCAGGAAGAGCAACAGTAGTAGGTAGAACGCGGCAGCAAGCTGTGTGGAGATCTAGGGCCTTGATACTGCTTTCCTTTCTTAGACTGGAGCTTCACAGCAGCAACAGCGGCGCCCACCAGCAGCCACCAGGAGCAGCACGGGCAGCAGACGTGTTGTGTGGCAGTGGCAGGTACAACTCCCTATTGTCGTGGTTTCCATAACGAAGAAGAAGAAGAAGAAGTCAAAGGCAGATCTAGCTAACTCCACAGATTGTTGTAGTACTCATGAGATTTGCCTCCTGCATCTAGTCTCCGGTGCTTAGTTAGATCTCCATACACACCTTGCAGATGAGAAACCCATCTGAGTGGTGCGATGGTTTTTCGAAGATGGGTTCTTCTCCCTGAAGTTCTCATGTTCATGGATCCCTTCCATCCATGAAGCGACCTATTGTAACTCATGTGCAGTGAACGTCAGAGAGATGGCAAGCTTTTGTCGATCACTTGTACTGACATTGTCTAGATCCAGAAGAGAGACTAGCACTAGATGATAGATCATGGGTTTGCAATCTGGCAATCTCGGCAAGGATCTTCACAGAGATCTCTTTGATCTCTCAAGAAGCTGCTGCAGCTGAAGGAATCCAAGTACAAAGAAGTAGTAGTTGATCCACAGATATGGTTTTTTCTTTTTTTCCTTTTTTTCTTGTCAATGTGTTTGTTGCTCCTGTGCAGATCATGTGCATTACTACTAGTCTTTGCTGTCATATTGATGATTCTGCACTGGCCTTGTGCGAAGAAGGATTTCTCCATTAGAAACAACCTGGATGCTCAGGTGGTATAAAAGGCACACAGTACTGGTGGATTCCAAGGAGAGATGGGGGTGGATAGATGGGCATGCCTGGCTTCTGGTATGGCCATTCAGGTACAAGCTCAGGCCGCCACCATCTCCAATATTTAGCTATTGATGAAAACTTTGTTTTGATAAGCATCTTCTTCTGCATGCTCGACAGACCTGCATATCTAGTATTCCTCAAGAATTGTTTTTGTAATCAATGTGTTGCAACATCCTCATGGCTGGATTGTGTTTTGATCTCTTATTTATTAGCTTGCAGTTTTGTGGAAATGCAATTAGGGATTTCTGTTCCAGGAGAATCAAGAGTCAAATCTTTGATGTGCAGTTTAGTTGGCAATTGCAACATAAAAATGGATTGACGGGAGGGATTTGTGGTTTTGTTGCAGGCATGTGCGGGTCTCACTTACACTTTTGCGGTGTACAGTGAACATCTGAAGGAGGTGCTTAACTACACACAAGAACAAGTAGATGGCATTGGTGCTGCAAAGGATTTTGGTGCATGTTTTGGGATGATTGGAGGAATTCTTTACAATTTGTATCCACCATTTGTTACTGTCTCTATAGGCGCCCTTCTTCATTTCAGTGGCTACATCACTGTGAGTTACATTTTTTTCCTTCCAAGGCTTTGTGAAAATGTGATGTTCGACACCCAACCTTATCTTAAGCACTCAGACCATTTTTCATGCAATTTCAGTGCCTGTTTTGCTTGTATAGTTATTATTCACTTGCATTGCAATTAATTTTTTTCATTCCAAATCTGAAAATGGCTTCATGTGTTGGGGTCTGCCTGCAGCTGTGGATGACCATAACAAAAAAATTTTTGCCACCATATTGGCTGGTAAGTTTGTTCTTCTTGTGTACCCAAAGGATTCTGGAAGGCTAAGATACAATTGTACATTTTGAGATGTGCTCTTTGTTTGGAAAAACCTTTTCACAGTCCTCTTTCTCAACCCATCATTCCTATTTTGCAATCTTCATAAGTGTGTCAATTTGCTCTGTTTTAGTTTGGCATTGCTCAAAGAGTGGCAACCCACACTACATACATGTGGACCAGAGATGGGTTCTGAAGATGGGAGACTGACAAGTTTTGTGTGGGATGGGAAGAGTAGCTATGCCTTGCGGTTGGAGTTGGTATGGGAGGTGACAGTTGGATGGATATTGCTTCCCTTTTCACAAAGTATGTTGCTTGTCTCTCTGCTTTTGATTTTTTTGTCGGCTATAATTTGCTGCATCTTAAGGTAGAGATGTCTGCAAGCTGTTGTACTGAAAAGATGGGTTTTTTTTTTTTTTCGTTGGGTCTGCATAGCCTGCAGAACTTTCAGGAGAGCCCAGGAACAGTAACAGGTGTATTGAAAGCTGAAACTGGGCTAAGTGGTGCCATTTTTGTCACGGTATGCTGCCATCCATCCACTCCTGGATTATGGTGGATTTCATAGGTTTTTCTTGAAGCTGAAGGGTCTCTAAATCAGTGATTTTATCAGAGGTCCTGTGAACTAGCAGATGGTTTAGTTTCTCGGCCATCTTGTATCAGAGCTTGTATCAATTCTTTTGCCACCAATACTTTGTTCCTGACACAAGTGTTTGCAATTAGTGGGTGCCAGATATATAAAGCTTTTTTGAAGCCGAATGTCAACAAGTTTGTGTTGTTAGTAGCAACAACACCAGCTGTTGTTAGTCTAGCAGTAGTGCCGTTTATTCGGCGATTTCCTTCAGATGGTTTAGATGGGAGCCAATCAAGCGTGAAGCAGAGGTTCCATTTCACTTATGTGAGTACTTACAAAAGCCCTTGTTTCACAAAATTTTATGAATCATTCATTTACATATTCAACAATACTCAACATTTACTGAGTTTCTGTAACACTGATTTGCATATGCAGGGGGCATTCCTACTGCTGGTTTTTTTCCTTCTGGTGACTGTCATTGTGCAAGTACATCCCTCACTCCATCGTGCAGATTCATGATTTTCCAATTCAAGTGAGCTTGTGGGCAATCTGCAATGGTGCACACAAAAGACAAAATGCTAGGATCCGTCTTTTTGAGCATGACTAGTTTAAGAGATGTGCATTTGATTTGAACACTGTGAAGAATACATAAAATGTGTTTGTCACAAGTATGTCAATGTTGATGAGATTTGCACAAAGAGTACCCAAAAGCTTTCGTCATGCTAAATTTGAATGGTAGCATTTGCAGGTGCAGATCTGGGAGTTATACACTTGAATTTTAGAAAGGCTAACTGCAAGATCTCTCAACTTCTTTACATGTACAAAAGTATGGTTGTGCAGTCTTATGACACCAGTGCTATGTGCCTGAGTGATGAAGCCTTTGGGTGGCTGCAGGCAGTTGTGGATGATGAATTGTCATCATCAATTCTGGTAGCCTTTGCCATCATTATGTTTTCTCTAATGGTTTTCACATTTCTTGTCCCGGTATGCTCTTTGAGTTCCAACCCCGCTTCTTCCTTTCCATTTCTTCATAATCTAATCTTGAATCACAAGGTTTGCATTCAGTTTGAACTTCTCAAACGGAATGTGCTGCTAATCAAATGGAATTTCTAGAAAGTAGCTCAGTGGAGTCCCTGAAGTTCTTTAGGCATGTGAACAGCTTCATGGTAAAGCTTTAATTGTTTTCATAGCAATGTAAGACACAATCCATGCTAATGCAAAATTGTGCGATTGTGGACATTTCCACAGCAGTTATTCTTATACTAAAGTTTTGCAATTGCAGGTTCTTTACAGACATCTCAGTATATTTGATTACTTCCTTAACTATCAAAGGCTGCCAAAGCAAGAGACTGAGGTGGCCTATTTGTCTCCTTCCAAGAGTGAAGAGAATGCTTGTAACTCTTCCACAGTTGCACTAGCCAGAATTGAATCTGAAGACTCCGAGAGCGCACTTGGCTCGAATGGAATCGTGACTGCAAACTTGCAGGCTGTTGAGGGTACTAAATGCCTAACCTGTAACTTGTCTTGAATGGGTCTAGAGTTTAAACACTGAATTCTCAGGTTCATCTTCTGGACTCTTGTGAGATTCGGGCTGTGGAGCCCATTTTTCCTCTAGCTTTTCCAGAAATTGTAAGTACTTGATTCATATATAGCAAGAAACAATTGAGGGAATCAGAGGATGCAAATAGCTCAAGAGGCCATGTACCCAAGTACTTAATTGTCTTTGAAGATTTATAGATGGTGGTGGGTTTGTGTTACCAGTCCAAGCTGCTTTTTTTGTGTGAATTGGGTGTAAGATTTACGTGGGTTAGGCTGAAGTATTACATTATGTGTGGCTATGGCGGGGCAGAGATTGTCAAGGTGAGAGAGGATGCAAATCAACCTCTCAAGGAAGACTTTGAGAAGAGTTTTGAAGATGATGCACTCGGGCATTTGGTTGTGGAGAAACAGGAGGATAGAATTCAGCTCAGTATGCAGGAATATCCCAACTTTTCTTTGTGGGATGCAATCCGGGGTCTCGATTTCTGGTACCCAACCTCCTCAGATCCAATGAAACAACATTCCCAAAAAGTGATTTTAAAGGGAAAATGAGCTTTGGTAGTTTTACTAGGTCTCTCACCTAGACAAGGTCAAGACATGCTTCTGAAACACAAGGCATCATGCTCTTGTGAATGTTTCAATCCTTTGATGGGATCTGAGGAGCACTGAAGCTCTCATTACTTGTGACTGTTGTCTCCAGTCTCTGGTCCCAATGATGGGATTTTTGGTTTCTCATTCAGAATATGGATGCAGGGTTCTTTCATTCCTCATGATGACTGGACCAGGTTCTGGGTTGGCCGTTATCAACAACTTGTCTCAGGTATGTACACTTAATCCTTTCATTCAGCAAGGAGGTTTCATGGCACCACAAGTTTGCCCCAAAATGAATCAAAACTCAGCATTTTTCTTCCAATGTTTCAAGCATGCCTAGAAATTGTTCCAAGTCCTGGTTATTGCAAAACTGCATGTTTCCTTTAGTTATCAAGCATTTTCACGAAGGACACTAACAATTGTATTCAGCTTTATTGTGCTTGTCACTCTCTTCTTGTTGTTTTCCTGACAATTTGTTGAATATATGGGTAGATGGGCAAGGCACTGGGTGCTGATAAAGTTGACCTATACGTGGACCTTTTCAGTATCTGGAGCTGCATGGGCCGCCTTATAGCTGGGTATAAATCTGCTAACAACTGTGCATAGTTTCTATCCAGATAATAGAATAATCTCAAAAGCAAAACTATTTGAGACTTTAGACTCAATAACAATCTGAGCTTCAGGCTCTCACGCTTATATATATTATTTTGTTAACTCTTTGATTGAGCAGCAAACTTCTTTTACAAGTGGATGGAATGGTGTTTGTGGATACAATTGAGTATGCATCCAGAGAGGAATTTGAACCCAATCTTACAACTTTGTAAAGCAGACCTGCGCCCTATTTTCTGTGAAGCTGAGAAAGTGCGAGGGAATGGTTGTTGCAGATATGGTTCAGATGTGATGCTAAGAAGAGGAATCCCAAGGCCTATTTGTCTTGCTGCTGCTTATTTGAGCTTAATGACTGGCTGTCTACTCCTTGCAACTGGATGTAAGTCTTGCTAAATTGACTGTCAAACCTTTTCATAGGTCTATTCTCTGCATCACCACACCTCCAATATGCAAATTCTTTTGATACACTTATAAGAAAGAGGTTGTTCCATCTTCATTGTGCTTCTTGCATGACCTAACTTGCCATGAAATCTGACTGTTTCGGTGTGGGGTCAAGCAGCTATACAGATTCTGTATGTTGGATCTGCACTAGTGGGACTTGCGTATGGGGCTTTCTGGAGCCTCTTTCCATGTATCATATCTGAGGTTTTTGGTTTCAAACAATTTGCTGCTATTTACAAGACCATTGTGTAAGCACCTTTTGTTTTTCTTTTTTTCCCTCACTTTCTTTCCAAACATTTCGCAAAAGAATGTTTACTCCACCACTGATAAAAGTGCTAATGGAATTTCCTTTTTGGTTTCTCACTAAATTGAAATTAACTTTTCACAATTACATACAGAATGGGAATGCCTAGAATTTATTATGCTACCTAAGTTCTATGCACTATGTTGTTGGCAGATCAACAGGTCCAATAGGAGCGTATCTCCTATCCGCCAAATTGGTTGGGTATCTTTATGACCAGGAAGTGCCACACTCCCACAAGAACTCAGATACGGTATCGAACAATGATGATGAGAACACTTGCTATGGACGAAGCTGCTTTAGGTTCTCTCTACGACTATTAGCTTTGGTCTGCTTCAGTGGTGCCACAGTATGTTTAGTTTTGACCATGAGGACAAGGCGATTGTATCAAAGACTGCAGTCAATGTAAAGTTTCTCAGCAAAATCTTCTTTGTAGAAGACATAATTTTTTATGTTCTGTAAATGTTGCAACCTGGCACATCTCATTGTGTATCTGATACAAACTCTTCTATGATGTAACATTTTGCTTAAAACTTTTGTGCAGCTTGGATCAATGGCAAGGAGAGATTGTCTTACATCCTGGAGAAAATTTTAGGGACTTACAGACAAAATTGTCTTTGAAATTTACAGATGGGAAGGAGTGTTTTGCTGCTGACCACTCTACAGAACTACTCACAAGCACTAAATCTTCCAACCCAGAAGAGACTACTGTCTTATAGTGTTCCTAGTATGTAAGAATATCCTCTCTCCATTTTCATACAAGATTTACTCTAAGGTGTCAAAAGGACACTTCACAAGTCCCCCATTGCTGGCACTTCACATGCTCCCACATCACTATGCTAATGCTACTGAGGGGATCAATTAGTAGCATTTGCCCTAAAGACACAGGACTGATCAAAAAGAGATGTACACCCACTATGATTCCGTTTTATGTCTTCTGTTGTTTTGCTGCTGCCATTGCATCATTGCAATGTGCCACAAACCAGTATGCCTCTCAGAAACCTGGTGCAAAGTGCTCCAGGTCAGGGTGAACTCCTGGAGGAGGTGGAGCCCCTCTGCACGTGCAAAGCATCAACCAAGACAAACTCTGATCTCAGTGTCTATTGAATCTAGTACATCACTTTTGTACAACTTGCCGCAATTGTCATGGGTAATTACTGGTTCCCTCATCTTCCCAGCACAACACTCCCTCTTTTAAATATGTGAAGCAGCTCACTACATTGATGCCTGAGTCTGAGAGCTGATAAGGCACACAGTGCTAATAAGGAGGTTGAACCAGCTCACCTTGCAAAGCGATTCTGTTCAAAACCTGGTACACCCGGGGGTCCATATGGCTCAAATCTAGCACCTGGCACCATACCTCTGCAAGAACAAAAGGAAAAATGATAACAAATACAGGATTAAAAAGGTGTTACCTCACAAAGAACTACCCTAGGGTTCAGGGTCAGGAAGCTGATTAAAACCAGGTACATGACCCCACTGAGGAGAGTTCCATCATTTCTGCACATCCATTTGACAAGGAGGTTTTGGTTTCCTATCATGACAAGATGGTTCTGGTTTCCAGAAAGCATTTTCATGAAAGCATTCTCTTCAGAGTAGTCTAAAACCATCTATAAGTAAGCTCAAAAGCTTCCATACCAGCTTTAACTGTGAAACTATCCAGAAACATGTTTGGCAAGCTAAGATGAACCCCTCCATCTCACAGATAAGAAAATCTTCTCCTACAGGAAAGAGAAGCACAATTTTTCTTTCCTGATGACTCCACCATGTCAAAAAATAAAGACATACAACTCAACTGACAGAATATATCTGACGTATAGAGAAGTTAAATGAGAGTGAGGGAAGTTGTTTGATGTTGAGAAAATAAGAGGCCCGATAGACCCAACAAAGACAATGCAGGGTAAGACATAGAAGACTCCAGCTGAGCTGGAATACATAGAATGAAGAAGCCCACCTTATGATACAGGGAATGCTATTTTGACATACAAATAAGGGAAAGGGAGATTGCAACAAAAGAGAGGACAAGGGAGCAGATTGAAGAAGGACCCCGGTCACCTACATTCCACCAGTGTCAGGAACTCCAACTCCTGGTTCCAGACCACCCATGCGACCCCACCGTGCATCATTTGGTCCTGCAACAGAAAAATAGACCACATCAACTTCCCTCACTCTTGGCTCCTAACAAGGAAAAATTGTCTGGAACTCACACCCTCATCAAGACACATTGGAGAAACCCAGAAGACATTCAACAAATAAATGTCCCTACAGGTTAGCAACTGTGTTCTTGCAAGTCTTTGTCATTTCCGCAAATCAAAATTGAACACTGGAAACAATAGCCACAAGACAGCCAAAATAAATCCACTGACTACACAAGACTAATAATATTGACATCCTAAGACAATATAGACACAACAATAGCAGCCAGAAGTACTGCAGAACATAACTGGGCTCCTGGATTGTTGAGAGGGGAATACTTGGTTCAAGCTAGACCACTCAAGAACACACAGCAATGGCAACTTGGCCAGAGTTACAGAAGGTAATGACAAGTCACCCATATGTGCAAATGCAGCCAAATTTTATACATTAGAATAAAAGTTATAGAATAATATAAACACCTAGAAGCATCCCATCATATCCCAATTCAAACCTGCAAAAACAGTAAGTAAAGGAGTTATGTCAGTAGCAGACCACCTATTAACTGGCTTCACACAAAAAGTTCTTCCCAATTGAGCTGTTTCTCAAATAGCCATGAATAAAAACAATCAAAAGTTGAATTTAAAATTAACAGAATGGTCTTAATAATAAACATCCACTTCACAGCTCTAAGAGTCAATGAAAAGAAATCAGATCTGCAGGAATATAGAATCTCTCATGCATCTCTAATGAAACAACCAACAGTTTTGGAACCAAATACAGAAATAAAGAAGAGGAGAATGGGTGGGTCTTTAATTTGTAGAACTCACTAGATTGAAGGTGACATGGCAAGATAGAAAGAGTAAAAACCTTACCTCGGATCAAAAATTCCAGCACCAGGTGATGGATAAAGATCACTGCTTCCATATACAGGCACATGAGGATATACAATCCTGCCACAGACAAACCCCAACAACAATTGACAAATGTCTAGAACCCTGTTCTGAGATATTTACCTGGTACAATAAGCCCTTTGTGGTGAGCAACACACTGAAGCACTTTCAGCCTCAGGTATATGCTAACAATTCTCTGTCCAATCCTGGTTGACCTTTGAACTACAGAATATCATAGTCATTCTTCCTTAGTTACTATGTTCACCTACAAGGCCCAGAGAAATCTTAGAATATGTTCACAAAGTCCATGTGACCAGGGACTCCAGATTTGTGTGAGAAGAATTTTATCACATGGATGCTGTTGGACTCTCACTATGCTCACTATCTGGCTGTCAGAAAAAGAAACTTATTTCAAGTTCATCTCCCACTAAGGTCTTCAGGCAGCTATACACTGTTGTAGTCTCCTTTCAGTCCAACCACCACATCGTGATGACAGGAAGGTTTCACAGATCCTGTGGTCACACCTCAATAAGAGCTACTGGAATTGGAGAAACAGCAGAAGGACAAAAGGTGGCCACCATAACACCCTATCCTTTTGCCTGTGGCCAAAAATAGAGTATGGTACTCATGTGATGATCATAGTAAAGGAGGGATGAAAAAACTTAAAATGCAAAGTTTATATACCCAGGAGATGGAAATGGTTGCCGCTCATCAAGAAGAGGATTAACAACCTCTGGTGAGTGCCTCTCTCCTAGCCCAACTCTGCCATCGCATCCACAACACAACAAGTTTGAACTATTGCAAGAAACTGTAACTAACCTTTTAGATAGCACAAGTGAGGTGTACAAAATACAGTCCCACAACATCACTGAAAAGCTAGGCAAGCACAGGGGTGGGTCAAGGGTTTCAAGGACATTTCTTTCCCTTACAATGCAAACACAAACTCAGGATCAAGGCTTACAATTCAACCACAGGAAACCAAGGGAAGTTTTAGAAAGGGACAGTAAGGGAACTGTCCCTTTCTAAAACAATGAAAGTTTCAGACAAACCAAGGTCAGAACAATTTGCTCTTTCCAAGGGCTTATTTAAGATATTCTATCTCTTAAAAGAACATGACCACCCAAAAGGAAAAATAGAACAGACTACAGTGCAGAAGAAGCAAACCTCTAACATCTCACAGAAAGATCACAAAGCTTCAGTACCAACAGGAAACACCAACACAATCAGCAAAAAAGGTTGCAAGGGGCATGGAAGAACTGAGCAGGGATACTAAGATCATATATACAGCTCTCATTGCCAAATCAAACTGACATCTGATATCTTCCTGCGACAAATCCACAGGGATGATGAGGACAACAAAGAAATCCAAGGAGAAATCTTCCAGAGACTAACCTGGTAGGGGAAGCTGTGCTAGGAGATGGTTTCACAGCAGGTGGAGTAAGCTTTGAAAGGATGGATGAATTGATATGCTCCACCAAGCCTGGCAAATCTGTGTACTGCTCAGCATAGTTGGCTGCATCCCCATCAATAGCATATTCACTTGGCCTGCAAAAGACCAGCACTTGGTCAGATTCATAATCAGAACCAACCCTAAGCTCAGTGAGATCATATGCCTACTGTGAACTGCTGTAACAAAAAGTAATACTTCACAATCCACACTCAAAATGTAGCATAATAGGCTCCTTAGAAGAATGCAGGACAAAAGTGACTATGAAAGCTTCAAGGGCTTGTTACAAAGCTGAGCAAACCAATTTGGCATTGCTTATGTTCTTGAACCTTGAAGCCCAAAGTGTTCCTATTTTTCAGGAATTACAATCTAATGATGGTTCTTCTCAATTTGATACATACATGAAGACCATTACTCACAATCAGATAGACCAATTGACTCCAAAACAATGACTCCTGAGGAAAATTTGGTGGTAAGACAAGATATTGTGCCAAGATTGGGAATTTTCTTGTGTCCTTCCTTGACAAAGATCTCTAGAGTTCTCCTTCCAACATATAGGCATATTGACTAGAAAACTTACTTGAGCTCCAAATGTACAGGGTTGTCTACATCAGAAGAGATAGCATCAATCATGAGAGAGTCACCCACAGCCAGACACTTGACAGTTACTGACTTAGAAAGCCCTAACTCATTGTTCCCTGAATAGCAGAATGCGTATGCACCATCCATCTCATCCCATCCATCAACCCCAACTTCTGTTTCTTCTCCAATTCCTGAAACAAATACCAAATGCAACCCATGCAATTTTCTCATCACATGGGGGTACTTCCACTGCACCTGGGCTCTCTATCGCATCAATCACTATAGAACTCCTCAACCAACCAGTCAGAGATTTCTCTGCTTCCAATAGAAAATTACACAGCTGAAAGAAAATGACAACTGGGTGGAAATTTGGCAAAACCTTCAATTTTGGTGAATAAACTGCCAATGTCCTGAAGATTGAGATAAAAATGGTTCACCAGAAGAAGAATTTGCATTGGTGCCCGTGGCCACCAATGAGTAGCCAGCTGCAAGGAATGCAGCATGTACTGCAAAAGCCACCCGCTCTGTTGCATTCTTTAGACGAGGCCTAGCAGCCCTAATCACTCCTAAAACTGCACCTGGAGTTGCCATCCTCCTCCTTCTCACTATTCTCTCCTGCTTATGCTCCTCTCTTGCTCATTCCCTGAACCAACATCAAACCTTCACTTAGTTCTTCAATGTCAAATTCCTCATGTATCCAAAGATGCTCCCTTCTGCTCATCCATACATCTCCTTTCCAGTTCCTGGTGAAGTGTCTTTCAGTCAATTCAAACAATGTCAATCAGCCTGCAGTTGCTAATTCTGTTTCCCTGTAACATGTTCAGAAGAAATTTCTGGCATATGACTCTCCTTCTGAAGTTATGCACAAGGAGTCCCTTTCCCCATGCAAAAAAAAACTGGCGACTTAAGTAAAACCAATTTAGGATGACTAGCTTCTTCCAAATGTGGACACCTTCTTACAGATAGCGAAGGAAAATTAGCTTCCCCAGGCCTTAGCTTGATGCATAAGAGAACTGATTCACTGAGAAACCCTGACTAAAGCTTTACTGGCTGTTGTTGGTCACATGAGCATGCATCTGGTGGAGTCCAACCATAAAAACTACTTCTTGCCAGCCAGCCACGAGACTATCACTAATTCAGACTTCATGCTTTTCTCTACAGTCTTCTGCAGGCATAAATGCAACTCTAACAAATGCTCAATTCTGAAATGGAATACGATTTTGACTGCATCTTTGGGGTCTCCAGCGCCTTTGCTGTGCCCATGATTTCTTCTCAAGCTCGGAAATGCAGTAATCAGTAAGATCACTATCCAGAGCATGAAATCCTAAATACGCATCACCATGCAAAACTATCTACTATGCTCAATTCTGAAATGGAAAACCACTTTGACTGCATGTTCGGGATCTCAAGACCCTTTTCTGTGCACAAGATATCTTCTCAAGCTCCGAAATGTAGTAATCAGTAAGATCACTCTCCAGAGCCTGAAACCCTAAATAGGAATCACCATGCGAAACTATCTACTACGACATTTCGTAATAAGATATTGCTCCTACTGCACAGAATGACGCATGCAATAAACTCTTCTGCCAAGCCTCGCGACGTTCCCTTAGAAATTCCTCATCTCAAAGGACCATTACGTTCCATTCTTCAATTCCACACTCTCATCACCCAAAACAAAAATCGTTTTACATACTCACCGAATCCACAAGAAAATTGTAGACGAAACTCCAAAACGCCGCACCGGCTGATCTGCCAAGGCGTGGGATGCTACCAGAAACTTGCAAGGCAATCAAACAAGTGACGCTGGACCGCGGAAGAAGATCACCACAAAACGCGAGTGACAGCAGAAATTTCACAACGAAGGGGAGTGCGTGAGACTGTTTCTCTGTGTGTTCTCTAAACCCTAATTACGATATCCGCCAGGTGCATTTATAACTAGCTACTTACGCCCTCACTTTCGAAACGGGTAAGTATTCCCGGGTATAAATATGTCGCCGGTGGAACATTGTCTGGGTAAACCACAGGGTAAGTTAAAGATGGGTATAAACTTGACCTATTCAATTACCCAGGCATGGCTACCCATGCTCTCCACAGGGCTAGCTAAATGGGTACATGTCAGCTTGGTCGGTTATGGGGAATTGCACCACGTAGCCGTGGTTATCATGCCGGTTCTTCAGGATGCATAACCATGGTTTTTAAACAATCAAATAACCGGCTACGCTATATAACCGTGATTCTAAAATGCAATAACCAATCTTATATATAAACTAGTGGGTAACCCGTGGCTATGCCACTGTAGCCACCCCAAACGCTCTGTTAAGCTTTATTGTTTGCACGATCATGTATTTTTCTTCTCTGCCCAGAGAGAGAGAACTCCCATTCAATAACTCCTGTCATAACTTCTCAGCATGGAGAATGC
>Ga0116227_10000845_pt1 | contig 63917 bp, 47 predicted proteins | sample S1TSphgellanicum_FD_89693 | JGI IMG/M metagenome (GOLD analysis project Ga0116227, IMG submission 89693) | Host-associated microbial communities from peat moss isolated from Minnesota, USA - S1T2_Fb - Sphagnum magellanicum MG | ecosystem: Host-associated > Plants > Peat moss > Unclassified...
CTTCATGCCTTCCTTCCTTCCCCTTTGTTTGATCTGTTTTTTTAACATACAAGTTTTAATTTTAAAATTTTGTTTATTTAATTTGTAATCACCCTAGAAATTAGATATTTGGCTACAGGTTGTGGAGTCATGATGTGGAGTAATTTTTAGTGATTTGATGTAAAGTTTTGAATTATTGTATACTATGTTGTGACCTTATATGGATACCTGCAGAGGTCCTGGTGTTCCATCAGTGGTTTGTTCTTACATGAAGTTGTCTTGCATGGTGGATCTCACTTGTGCGGCATTAAGGTTTGATTTGTTGACATTTGATGATAACAACAAACATAAGCAATATGAGACAATATCGTTTAATAGCATATAGTTTGAAGTTGAAGAAATTAAGCTATAGTTTTTAACAACTTGGTGTGTCTTCTTTGTCTGGTCTTTGTGATTTGGTGACAAGTTGTGTGCAACATTTGATACTGCTTATGAATGCTTTTCTCCTTCTCTTTCAAGGTTGCCATTTTGATTTTTCAAGACTTTTCATGATTTTGTTCACACATTTGCTATCATTTTCTATAGGAGATTAGTGACACCATTAGTGCACCTATTGTGTTTGCACATAATGATCTTCTTTTTGGAAATGTGATGTTCAACAAGAAATCATGTTGGCTTGAAGTTTGATGGAAAGTACTTAGGCTTGCATTTATTATGTAAAACACTTGGTCAGGCAAGCATGTCTTTTTGAGCTCTATGAGCATTTCTTCTACCTAGACATTCTATCTACTAGATTCTACTTCCTGCATCACCCCTTTTTTTATTTTGATTATGTAGCTTTCCTTTTGTGTTTGTGACAACCAAGGTTCTTTACATTTGATGTATGTCATATCCATGTGTTAAGATAAACCTGCTCATATGGATGTGTCATTTAGTCTGTGTGATCTAAAAACTGAATGTTTATGTATGCATGCAGGGAAAATTTACATAATTGACTATGAGTATGGATCTTACAACTACCAAGGTTATGACATAGCCAATCATTTCAATGAGCATGCGGGGTTTGAGTGTGAATATAGCTTGTATGTTTCTGCTTCTCTAACTACTTTTCTTATGTATATGTGTATGTGTTGTTGGATTTCATTTTGCATTCAGCTTCTGGCTTGTTAGTTCATGTAATTTGCTATGTTGTTCTTGTATTGTATCTTCCCACAGTTGGGTAGGCAGGGCTGATGTTTTGTATTTTTTCTACAAAGACTAACATTGATCCTTTGGCACATAAATGTTACAATTTGTGCCAGGTACCCAAGCAAGGAAAAACAATTCCACTTTTTTAAACACTACCTACAGCAAGGCAATCGGAGAAGGTGAGAAATGTATTGCCATCTTGGGATGCATTTGGAAAGCCCAATTTCTTCATGACAAGGCTAAACAAAGATTCATTACTGGCAACTGCACTTCAATTTTTTGATGCACCAACTCTCCTTTCCCTTTAGAAACAAGTTATTAGTAGGAGATTTTTAGTATATCACTCTATGAGAATAAGAGGAACATAATTTGCTTTAGTCGAACTTGTGTCTTTGTAAGCTTTGAAAATTCTTTGGTTCAAGCCTATGTTTTTGGATTGCGACAGGCAAATGAAAAAAAACAGCACATATCTACTGATCTAATCAAGTTGGCCAGTTTGTCCATCTACTGACCTATTTATATAGGATGCTAAAAACTCTATTTCATAGGATTTAATAGGATCCTCGTCCAATTTCTTACCTAGGTCATTGGATGGGACATGGCCATATGTGATCTCTTGTACTGTTCCATGCATAATGAAATGCTTGCATTTTTCATGTAAGAGTTGGAGAAACTCCATGCCTGCCCTGGATTGTTGAGTTAGGGCTCATCTGGGATAACCCTCTCCACACATGAGATGATATCAGTTCCTGGCTATGGTGCAGGCTTACTCAAATGCTAGTCCCAACCCCACACAAATTTGTTCATATTTGAAATAGAGCAGGTAAGACTGTTTTGTTTGATTTGTTGGATTGCCGATCTGTTTTTGAGTTTATGGTGATGAGAAAAAGGTTAATGCGTTGACATGGAAGATGCAATTTCTTGATGCATTTGGGTCTGTAGAAAGGCATAGTTGAGGCCTTGTGTTTGCTGAAAGGGGTTGCATTTGACATGGGTGTTGCTGGAGGGAGTGGCAAAATTGGGTTGGGTGGAGCTGGGCGAGACTCCACTGTCATTTCTTCTTGTTGAGAGGACTCAGGCAACAACACTGAGTCTTTGGACATGGTTAGTATCCTTGAAACATATTGTTTGTCTACTCATCCATGTCAGTAATGTTTGGATGCTCCAGAAACATGGATTATACTCTGACTATAATTTTTTTAATAGTTGGCAATAATCATCTATGTCTAAAGAAGTATCTAGATTTGAGGGCCTAGTGTGAAAGAAAATGAGAAGGTATTGTGAATTGTTGATGGCATGAAGACAATATTAGGAGGGCTTCATTCAATGTGCAAATCTTCCAAAGATTGTTGCGTTTACTCCTTGCAAGCACTTAGGCTGTCTCACCAGGTACACTATGACATGTGAAGTTCATTTGCTTCTCATTCCATCAAATCTTAGAAGGCTTGTCCTATTTCCATACTATGCAATTAGTCATTCAGTGGGGATGAAAAATGTTTCAGTTTTTGGTGACTACATCACAATTGGCAATCTGCAGTTTGAAAAAGACTAATGGAGAGGGTTTGTGAATTACAGGTTTTGTGGGGAGAAGACAGTGGATGCTTTGGTGGAATGGGCGGCAACGTCCCTTCTCAAGTTGCCTCGCATCTTGTACTATGGTGCTAAAGGCTTGGTAACCCACAATACCCACTATTTGAGCAATAGTTTTGTGGTTGAAGTTCTGCAAGGTTGCCTCTATTGCCTTTGTTTTGAATTTGCAACATCCCACTTTATACTTGTGTGAAGTTTTGATTAGTTAGGTTTTTAGATCCTCAGTTTAGAGAATGCACACAACAATTGATTGCAGAGTGCTTTTGGAAAGGAATCATGGCCTTACCATGGTGAACCCAAATCATGAATCCAAGTTGATTACTTGATCATTTGTTGGGTGAAATACATGCATATGACAGATGTCATCCAGAAAACAGGTTTTCACAAGGTGTAGTGCTTAATTTCAATCCATTTTGGTTTTCCTACTTTTCCACACTGAGCTCAATTTATAGTACCACTGATGCATGAAAAGTTGCAAGGGTCGAAGGAACAAGGAAAATTAATAAAGAAGGAAAATGAAGAAGAAGCTAGAACTTGCTTACATAAGTAATGACAATTTTTTTTGTGAGCAGGTGAAGGTGATAGTGTTTTCTAACACAGGTGAAAGGGCAGCACCATACATTCGACAGGTTGCCAAGCAGTACTGGGATTATGCAGTCTTTGCTATGGTGCTTTGGCAAGAGCAGAACAACACATTTTGGGAGACCATGTTGTTTGTTTGCACTAACACATTCTGTTTTCCTTTTCTTTATTGTACACTGCAAAACTTAGATGATTTTTAGAACTCTCAGGAATCTTTTCCTTTTGTTTCTTCATAAAGTCTTGCATCACCTTCAACATGTGCAGTTACACACTTATTTGGTATGCATAGAAAAACTAATCAACATATGGTGATGACTGGGTTGTTGTGGACAGAGTAGGAGTGAAGTCAGCACCCACTATAGTGTTTGTGAAGGACCCTGGCTTGGAACTTGTCATTTATCATGGCATGAATTGCTTACCTTCTCTTCCACTTCTGATACTATGATCTTCCTTCAAGAAAAACAATAATAACTTTACATGCACTATTCAATCATCTCAAGGTCAACATTCATTATTTCCTTTGTATTGTGTAACTACTTCTTTTTTGCGGTCTTGTGATCCGAAACTATGACAGTTTAAGAAGTCATCACAATTCTTGCATGAGTCGTCATATCTCTTGCAACCAATGGCGCATATGCAATTTCTAAATGCTTTTGTTGTGGTGTGCTTATAACACATTTACAACATCATAATAAACATGAATACAATATTGATTCACTATTGAATATCCAATTTGCAATTGTGTTGTTGCAACATTACATCACCTACCTTCAACAACACACAAGCAATACAGATACAATGTTGGGAAAGTATGATTATAACATAGATACAATAACATAAACAACAAGAATACAACATTGAGTCAATATTGAATATCTAACTTGTAGCTATGTTGTTGTAACATTGCATCCCCTATGTTCAACAATGCACATGCAATGCAAATACGATGTTGAAAAAAAATGAGTACAACATAAATACAAAATATAGACAACATGAATACAATATAAAATCAATACAATAATAGAGTTTGTAACCATATTGTAACAACATTGTATCATTTACAACTAAAAATGCATATTTAATACAATCATAATATTAATGCAATATCATTACAATATGGACATAATGTGAATACAACATGTCAAACAACATAAATACAATGCAAATATGATGCTACATCAATTATCATTGAAACAACACCAAAATTAAATCAATACAATCTAAATTGTTTCAATGCCTATTTTACACGAACAAAGCACTAACCTTGGACATCTTGTAAAAGTATTGTGAAAGCATTTAAATAACACTAATACAAAGGGGTCCCCACTTTGTGATGTAATGTTTTCCTCAATTATAGTTATGTGTGTAATATTTAGCACTGGTTTATAACTTAATACATTCCAAGACTATATAGAAACATAAAATTGATTTGAAATTATATGCATGAACATTCAAGGTTGGAAAGTAAATTACAAGAACATTTTTTTAAATGTTCTTTTTTATTGGAATAGAAGTTGATTATAAATCTAAATGTAATGCCCAAGCTACTTATGGAAAAAGTTTTCCTTTTCCCATACAAAGGGTTATCACAAAGATGATGAACCACAACAATCAAATATTGTTGTTTAGAACTCTTAGATTGTATTTCCATTTTGTGAATTGTTTTTATTCTATTTTGTTGAAATGGAATCTAACTCACGATTTTTTCATTCAATTTTGTGTACTTGAAATCTACCATATTCTGATAGTCAATTTCACATGTGAAATGCAGTCAATAACATATATATAACAATGTAATGTGAAAGATATCTAGATGTTCATATTTTTAACTTATATGAAATTATTTTACAATTATATGACATTAGTTTTGTTTTAACAAGCAACATACATAACACATTATAATTGCATTGTAACAACATTAACACTATGTGATTATTAGCATTAACATAATGTGACAAAAATGCCACAAAAAAATATGTGCAACTCTAATATTGATTAATATATAGTCATACACTTATGGTTTTCAAAATAAGATGCATCACATGATTGGAGTTTTGAGGTTCAATTTACCATATTTGGTCTCTTGTTTCACCTTTGTTGTTTTAACATTTGTCTTGTAGTCTTGGATTGATTTCACTACACAATAAACAACACATTTAATGACATAATTATTAGCAAATTGGAAAAATTATATAACATCACATGTGCATGTTCTTCTACTCAATTATATATTTTTAAACACGACCACCATTTTATTTTTGAAAAATCTTTATCTTTTATGTACAACTTTGATTTTGATAGATTCAAACATTATCAACACAACCCTATATAACACAAAAATGATCAAAAGCAATGAAAGTTAAAATAAATGCACAAAATAACACGTGTATTTAAACAAACTAGTTTTATTTCAATTCCACTTTTCACCCCAAAATCCAAATGTTCAAACATAAACAAATTCACAAGATGATTTTCTTCACAAATTTTTTCACCCTTCTCAAATCCCTCACCATTATAAATAACACCTTATAAGTCAACTTCTAAATAAAATGGATGTTTTCTTCACACCATTTTTCTTTGATGTAAATAAATACACTATGAGAAAATTGTGTCCGTTGCAATTAAAAAGTGTCCAATAGAACTAGATTACAACTAAAAAATGTCCGATAAAACTAAATTACAACTAGATAACCTAGTTGCAACAGACATGATTTTCTCATAGTGATAAAAAAACATGACTAATGAACTCTCAAATATTCAAGTTTTGTAAATGAACAATACAACTTGCAACAAACTTCAATATTTAATTCTAAATTGAAAGCCAAAAAGACAAAAATAAAGTAAGTTATGTAGCACATATGATATTTTTATCACCAAAAACCAAGAAGTGCACAAAATGTTTAGAAAAAAAAACCTTATCCTTTCTAGTTCATTTTGAATTTTTTGACAACAGGCATAAGCACATGAGGGTCATTGATGCAAATGGGGAAATCTATTGACTTACTACCACATGTAATTTGTTTAAGGTTTCCTGCCCAAATTTCAAATTCTAAATTGAAATGTAGTTGCATACTAGTTGTTCACAATGGGTGATTTGGTTAACATGTCCAAATGTTGTTCACATTAGTTAACATGGGTGATTTGGTTAACATGTCCAAATGTTGGTTTGGTGGATTTGGTTGCCCGAGCTCACATTTCTACTAAATGTTAGGTGTTTGAAAAAAAACCCCTTCCATTCGAGCTTATTTTGAAATTCTTGAAAATAAACATAAGCACACAAAGGTTGTTGATACCCTACTAACTTATTATCACATGTCATTTGCATTTTCATATCAAGACCAAGTTTCATATTTTCACATTTCAAATTTCAAATTAATTTCACATAAATTGTTTATAATGACCATGTGTATATGTGAACAATCTTAATAACATTTGTAGTGTAATGTGCATCCTAATGGAATTGCTAACACAATGTATAAATTGCTTCAATATCACTTAAGAACTATACAAGTTCAATTAAATTTATAATTTGCATGTGATGTGATATTATGGGTTACCATATAATTGACACTTGCTAGCTAGTCATATCACAATTGGATGACAATCCCAAAATAATGGACAAATAGTCTTTATATAGTTGAAACTTAATGGCATAACTAGTTGTATCATTCAAAATTGGATAGTTGATAACCAATTGCAAAATAGTTAAAACTATTAGATCTAAAGGACAATGGCATGATCATGCGTGTCAAGGTTGTACACTAATTGCAAAGTAGTTATTAATTGGGTGTTACATTTACCCTAGTTGTAATGTAGTTGTTAGATGCAATTAAAGTGTAGATTGCCAACAAAGTCAAACATGGTTTACTACAATCATATTTAATGTGTACATTCTATTGTATAAATGTCCAACATAACTAACAATGACCTATGAGTAATGAGCATATGAACTTGACTTTGATGAATTGGAAGGAATCCTTTTTTAATATTCGTGCCACATAAATAAAATATTCTTGCCACATATGCAAAAATAATTTGTCTACATGGCAATATTTTTCCAACTAAACCAATGGAACATTCAAATTATGAAAATAATTTTCTTATTTTCTTTCTTTAGGGGTAAGAACAAGTGGAAATAACTAGAGCACCTAATATAATGTTGAGCATAATCAATAAATTTTTATCCAACACACTCAATCTAATGTGTGGTTTCTCACAAAACAAAACATGATTCATACCTACTAGATTTATGAATCAACATTAATCCAAGCCTTTCACAAATCAAAACCTATTAAATCAAAATAGTAACAATTGGTGCAATTCTTGACCATGGAAAGAAACCCATAACATCATGTTCAATGTTACAATGGAAAGTGTTTTTTTACAAATTTTGGTGTCACTTCTTCTTATTATTCCTACCTACATAAAAGCAACAAGCTTCATTGCAACTCCAACTTGGGAAATGAATGAAAATTTCAAACTACCCACAAAACATGACATGTTGTAATACATAATACATGTGTTTACATGGTAGCCGTTCCCCCATTTCCCCAATGAACTTGAATCATAATAACAAGATCCATGCAAGTGTAGGTTGGAAAGTTCCCAATTGTAATTTCATATTTTGTCTTGTTTGCAGCTTTGCCACATAAATCTTGTAAATTTAACCATATCTAGGAGTAAGAACATCCAATGATAGTTGGAAAGTTGTCGCAAGAAGTCAATTAGCCTCCCATTGATTGTATTGTTGTTTTGACATTGTAAATTGAAGTGTGCATCAAACAACTTCCCACGCCATGTTCTAGGATACAACATTGCATCCGCAAATCAATATACTAGAATTGAGCCTTTGATACCAATTTAATTATGAAGAAGGATATGTTGGCATCTATTGAGAACTCATCTACCTTCTTCATGAGGTTTCATCTCATCTTTTGATAGATTAATCCCCTTTTGCATAGAAGGAACCACTGATTTTTCAACTGCAAATTTACACTTTATATCCCCCACACAACAATTCATGTCATTTGCATAGAAGCAAAACTTTTGAATCTTAAAAATTATGATTCAAATCAACAATGTCGTAAGAAAAATAATATCGAAAGAATATGAAAAGTTCTACTCTAGATTATCTCGAAGAAAGTTTCAAACCAAGGTTCCATTATACATTCTTTTATCACTAGCTCTGAGATCTTAAGAATGTATCTCTATTTTTGGATTTCTAATCCATGACTATTCATTTATTAAATAAAGAGCATTTGACACATTGAATGCATGTTCTAGATTGCTTATTGTCTATCTATTTTGATTGCCTTTGAGACATTTGTCTCTAGGTTTCCATCTTTGTTGTTTTGTCCAAGGTTCATTAATTACGTAGATTCAATAAATTCTCAACTGGTCCTTGAATTCTATTATATCGCTTTCATTAATGATAAATGTTTCCCCTTCATAGGCTTCAAGGTAACCTTGTGATTCTTCCCCAAATTTAAACATTTCATGAATCATATTTTTTGTTTCATTGTGGAACCATTTTTCTTGTTTAAACTTTGATGGAATTAAATAAAAGTTATTACCGAGAAATTTTCTAAGTCCTATACCATATGGGAATGCCGAGAGGGTGGAATCTTCAAATGTGAATTCTCATCTTATATGATTTCTAGTCTACCACCTTCATTGCATTCTAGGCTTTCTTACAAAGTAAAATACTTGTTTATTTCCTCTTCATTTGGTGTTTGCCCCAACATTATCTATCAATCAACAAACAACATTTTGTTTTTGCAAATTCTCACATTTTTGGATATGTGCCACCAATTTTTTTATATTCTTACATAGATAATCAAATAAGGATGTCAATTGAAACGTAATTAAAAATGGAATATTGATCCCAGATTCAAACAATTCAAAGAGCTATTTTGAAACATCATATTACTAATCATCTATTAACTCAATGAGTGTATTTGCATTTTTTATGAATTAAGAAAAAAAATATAGAGTCTTCAATAAATCAATGATCTCACAAAGATCTTCAACTTCCTTCTCATTTACTATAGTGTTAAGGCCATTCGGTAAATAATCGGGTTTATAAATGAAATAAAAATTTAATAAATTCTTGTACGATGGGTGATTCTTAAAATCACCAAAATATTGTTACCGGTAAATCAAATAGATTTCTAGAATAGTGCAATATTTGGTAGGGAACACACCTTACCAAATTTGAAGTGGGAATAAACACTTGCAACCACCTTGGATGTCAAAATTTAAACACAAAATTTAGGTGGCAACAAAAAGATAATAATGAATAAACACACACATTGAATGAACACACTTGCGAATGTAAAACATTGTGAGGAAGTACAACATTAGCAAAAAACATTGATTACTTCAAAGAAAAGGTAAAAAGCTCAAAAGTTTTGAACTTCCTCCACATTTAAGCTTGAAAAAACTTCATATAATCTTCTTTTTGGCCAAAGACTCAAAAAATAAATTCCTTTTGGATATATACATTCCAAACCTTATTTTAAAAAATCCTAACTACTAGTCCAATTGATTATTTATAGATTTTCAATTTTGAAAATAAATATCTTTAAATCCGGTTTTAGTTCCATAAATCCAGTTTTGATTTACACAAATCCAATTTCGATTCCATAAATCTAGTTTTGGTTACATCAATATGGTTAAAAGTTTTTTGGATTTGGTCATAAACAATCAATTTCAATTACAATTTTTTTTTTCATTTCAACACATAGGTTCACTAAATAGATCAAGTTCTTCCTCTCAAAGAACACTTCTCTATATTCGCTACCATCTTTATATGCAATACACCACTACTTGATAAACATCAAAAAATTGTTCTATGTGTTTTCTTATTTGAACCCAATAATTGCCCATCATATGACTTATTTTTAAAATTTTGCATAGTACAAGTGCCAACATATCTAGCAACGATCCCAAGACCCAAGCTCAAATTATTGTTCAAATCCATCATTCTTAAATAAATTCGGTGTTGAAAGTAGCTTGGAAGGTGTATGAAACCTAAACTCAACCTTGGGTTCCAAAAAAAACCCAAAAAAATTCAAGCTTGAAAATGGGCATGGCCAACTTACTCTCAATGTCAAGAGTAGTTTGGATGCTTAAAATAAAACATAAAAAATTCAAATTGGACCAAATTTAGACTTGAACTCATGTTTAGGTTGGAATCCTCACAAACCAAACTACCTTCGATGTCAAAAGTAGCTTAGAAGGCATATGAAACCCAAGCTCAAGTTCAAGTTCCAAATAAATATATTTGAGCTTGAACTTGGGTCCTAGATTGTACCCAAGTTCAAGCTAGGGTTTAAATCCATCATTACAAAATTATTTTCAATGCCGAAAATTGCTTAAAGGGTGTTGAAAAAATAAAATGAAAAAAATCAAAGCTTGAGCTGGGGTTTAAACTAGCCATGGCCATGTTGAAAAAAAAAATGAGAAATTTCGAATTTGAGTTCTAGTTTGAAACAACCATGGTCGTGCAAATTTTTGGCATTGATAGCAACTTGGTGGGTGCCCAAAAAAAAAGAAAAAAAAATCAAGCTTGAGTTTGGGTTCAAAACAACCATGGCCAAACAACTTTTGGCATAAAAAATAATTTGGTGAGTACCAAAAAAAATGAAGAAAAAAAGATTAAGTTTAGGCTTAGGTTCAAAATGGCCATAGCCGAACTTATTGGTTATCTCCTAGCCCATTTCACGTTTTAAAAATGATTTATGGTTATCTTCCAACCCAATTCACACTAAAAAAATGATTTATGGTTATTTCCTTCCTTAGATGTAGGGTAAAGCCCCATACTATTAGCTTTATTAGAATTACAGCCCACAGCAAAGGGCTTTACCCAGAGTAAATATTTGTTTGATTCTTTTGTGACATAAAAACAGTGTCCAACATTTTTTGTAGATGAAAGCAAAAACCTTAATTCAACTTTGTGGCAAAAAGTTCAATTGCTTTTTTTTTTAATTTTTAGCTTGGTTTGTTGTTTTGTAAGTTATTATGGAGTGGCATTGGTGAATCGGTTTCAATGATGGAGCACGATTCTGGCTACTCAATGGATAATCTTTATGAGCAATGTGAATCATAATTCTTAGGTACGATTGGTGCTAAGCTTTCAAGGGAACGAAGGGATGTGGATAATGAAAAGCTAACTGAAGCTAGCTAAGAAAGAGGAACATGGAGATTTTTCTTTTGGCCAAGTGGGGAAAAGCTAAGTTCCTATGCTGCTACTTAAGATGTGTGGAGTTTGTTTGGATTTTCATAATAATAAGATAGGGACATAAGTCCCTCTGGACTTCTATTGAAACTGGCGCTTGATCTTTTGTTGTGCCAAGAGCGTCAAGAAGGAAATAGGAGGTCTAGTGTTTACATTTTAAGGACCATTTCAAGGGAAATGATGATAGAGTCTAGGATTTCAAGAGTGATTATAGTGGCAGCCATCATCTTTGTTGATTTTTGGGGGTTTTTATGTGAATGTGTAATGTGGTTTACTCTTAAAAGATAGTATCTGTGATATAGTGGGAGCTTCAAGGATTTTGGAACTAGAGGATGCTACGATGTGTAGATGATCACATCTATCTACTGTGTTCTTAGTCTTTGTCCAACTTCTAAGAAAAATTATGTAATGGTGTGGGCATAACATTTGTGGGGATTCTATTGTTGAAGGATGAACTGCCACATTCATTTTTTAGTGTGAAGTGGGCTAGTAGGCTCAAGCGATAGCTTTATTCTGCAAAAACAGATCGGGTTGGGCCTAAGTGACCTGATGATGAGATGAATTCTATGCTTTTTTTTGTGAGGAGCGGCCAATGACTGACAACAAACACTTAATGGAACACCAAGTGTTGTTTCTTTCTCTCTTGGCAATAAGAACTAGTGATCATCATTGCCGTTGCAAAGTTTGTGTTTTTTTTCACGCGAGGAGACCAAACCCCTTGATCTTGAATTGAAATGGGTTGCTTTATATAATTATGAGGCTGTGAACGAGAGGATATATTGTCAAGACATCTTGATCTATCTTCTTTTAGTAAGAAACAAGACAAAAATTGAAGAAGGAAAAAGTTTGATAGAAGGATCAGAAGGGATTTAAGTACTTTAGGGTGTGTTGAAAAAAATTCACAACCCTAGACAGTTCCTCTTTTATTGGCAAAGAAAATTGTGTGGGAACAATGTGTGAGAGGAGGTTTTTTTGTTGAAAATGGTAGGTGGAATTATCTAGAAAAACATTCAAAAAATAATTAAAGTTGTTGTCGTAACCCTAGCCTTGGGCTTGCGACCAAGGCAAGGGCTTGCAAGGTTGTAGGCTAAGAGGGAAGCCCGGGGGTCACATCTCATGCTCTCAGGAGTGCAAAAGAATGTGAGGGAATGAACCCTCACACTCCAAAGTGAACTCCCATTTTGGGAGTTGGAGTCCCAATGGATTCTTGAATCTTCAGAGGGCAATTACAGGGGCCAAAACCCATTGAATTGAAGAGTTCTTTATATCATTGGAAAGGTATTGAAACTTAGATATCTAAAATGGGCTTGCATCACCCATTTGGACATTTGAAACACAAGTTATGGCCAAAAGGAAGGTCGGGAGTCAAATTGGCACTTTGACTCCCGACCATTAAAAGTCGGGAATCGATCTGATTTCCTTGCGTGCAGGTGACGTGCGACATATCGTTAGAAAGCTCTTGAAAAAGGCTACAACTTTTTCTTCAGACCTCATTTCAATCAAAGGTCTGCACACAAAGTTATGGGTCCCCAAAGTCATAGGAGTCCTAACTTGGGGAATTTCGGGACTCCCATTTGGGAGTCCCAAGAAAAAATGCCATTTGGATGTGGGCCTCGTGGAAAGGCACATAATATACTATAAGGGGGAAGGTGGTGGCTTCCCCCAAGTCTGGGCTGTGGTGAGTTTTGTGAGTTCGAGTTTGCCCATGGTTCGACTTAACACCAAAAGTGCTCTAACTATGCGTTAATCAACTTGTTGTTTGGTTTGTGCAAGTCCGTGTGAGTGATTGAAGTGCTTGTTAATCTTCCTAGTCCCATCCCAGAGCTCCAACATGCCCCTCTACCCCCGAAGTGTTGCGAATCAGGGAGCGTGCCCCAACATCCTATTCTTCTGCTGTTTTCATCTTAGACTCACATTTGAGTATCTTGAAGAGGTTGGGAGTGTGTTAGTTGTTGTTGCAACCGTAGTGGTGTCAAATGTTGCGTTTTACAACGTTTATACTACCACACCTTCACTTCAAGCGCCTTTTTCGGCTTCACTTTGTGTGACTTCATGCACGTGCTAGCAAGTGACGACAATCCAACATTGCAATTCTTTTGGCCGGGGGAAGTTCTTCTCTTGGGAGATTGATGACTAGGAGTTTGCGGGCAATGAAAAGAAGGATTACTATGTGTTCAGGACTCCTCCTTCCACCACATAAATCAAAGAAGCTATTGTGGATTTGTAGAGCATTCTTCGTTTGAAAGTTCCCTCCCTCATCCTTGTTTGATGATGTTTGGTTTCAGTTGGTTCTTCTCTTGCAATTAAGATGATGGAAGAATGATTTGTTTGGAGAAGTTTGTATGTGGAACTTTGTGAAGAATGTAGAGATATATTTGTTAGGAAGGATCCTAGTGCAAATGACAAGAAGAAACAACAAAGTTAGATCCTAGTTGCTAGTGCAATTTGTAAGAAGAAATAGCAGAGATGGATCCTGGATGCTGTTGTTTCGACGATACAAGGGAATTGTTATGGAATGTTATTTATGAAGCATGTGTGTGGCTTGATGTGCTAGGTTTGGAAATGTGTGTAAAGATTAGTGTTCTCATTGGCAACTGATAAAACAATGTGGGAGGCAATGTTGGCTAATCAAAAGATTTAGGAATTTAGGCATGTGTTTTTTAAAGTTGAAAGTACTTCATCCATCTCCCTGCTAGAAAATTCTCCCAATTGACTTGAAATCTTAAGAGGTCGATCAGTTATTCCACAAAATTTGACATAATTGATTAACCTTGAACATTTTCTTTCTCTTTACTATAGGTACTACTACTCCTATAGTTGGTTTCACTAATTTAGAAACAACTCAGTCGAGCAAGAGTTCCAACATATTCTCGAGGCTATATTGGAGCACAAAGATAACTTTTGACAATTTCATAAAACAATTTTAGGATTTCATGTCTAGTCTATTTGAAACAATAACTAACAAGAATGTTGTATCCGGTAATGAGAAAGGGACACTACAAATGTGGGTCAACATAGTTGATCCACTTTTGGCTCATAACTTTCCATTTCCATGTCTGCCCTTTTTTTTCTACTGCAATTTTCTTTCAAGTACAAAAAAATTCCCATCATGAATCATCATGAGAAAGGGATGAAGATGACCATCATACACTTGCATTGAAAAACTTGGCATCAAACATTTTTCAATTTCTTAGTTAAAGGTTTCTAATAAGGATTATTGGGTGCGTTAGAAAAGGAAAAAAATTGAAGCACTGATGGGATGGTATGTAGGGAGTGTGTGTATGCAAGCATATGAGCTCAACACATTATTCCTAACAACTATGAGAGTAGGACTACCATTAGTGGCAACAACCTATTTCCTTCATCCAAAGAAGAAGGTTATGGCTATCTGTGGTGATGGAGGTTTCATGTTACATCCTTAGGCAAGATTGTAGTATTTCTTCCCATTGGGTCCTAAAGTTAAAAGGTGGGCATTGGAAATATTTTTAGTTTAGATAATTTTCTACTTTTCCCTTTGTCCCATTGTTGAACTTTTGGAGTGAGAATGAGCTATAGACCTATTGCAAAAGTTTGAAAGATTAGGTAGAAAAAAAGAATTTTGCTAGGAGCCAACAAGGGCATTACAATGTGTAACAGAAAAGTTTATTAAAGATTTTGATGGTTTTTGTAGGAGATTGAAACAATAATGCATTTAGATATCAATTTGACTATTGTTGAATGAATGATAATGGCTTTTCAGTTTTCAATATTTAGACATTTCAGTCTTTAGTTTTAATATTTAGACATTTCCATTTTCAGTTTTTAGTATTTAGACATTTTAGTTTTAAGTTTTCAATATTGAGACATTTCAATTTTTAGTATTTAGACATTTCAATTTTCAATATTTAGACATTTCAATTTTCAGTTTTTAGTATTCAAACATTTCAGTTTTTAGTATTTAGACATTTCAATCTTCAGTTTTTAATATTTAGACATTTCAGTTTTCAATATTTAGACATTTCAATTTTCAGTTTTTAATATTCAAACATTTTAGTTTTCAGTTTTTAGTAATCAGACATTTCAATTTTCAAAATTTCAAATTGCAAACGCTTCATGTAGAGATTTCAAATTTCAATTTTTAGCTTTAAGTATTCACAAATCCCAATTCAGACATATTAGTTTTCAAAATTTCAAATTCCAAACATTTCACACACAAATTTCAAATTTTGTAATCCGAACATTTAGATTCCAAACATTCCATATACTATAGTCCATTGGCAAGTTTGGCACATGCCTCCCAAACAATTGATTAATTTTAAATATTTAATTTCAGAAAATAAAATACTCTCAAAGATTGTTTATTTCTTTCCTACAGAGTTGGTCTTTGGAATAAAATATTGATCATGGTCATATAACATTGGGTAGAGCCATTATGCGATGAGCAGTTTGTTCTTGGATGGTTTCAAGCACTTTGTGATGCAATTTTTATGTTCCAAGCACATTTGTGTTACATTTTTTATGTTTCAAACAATTGATTAATTGTGCATGGTGTGGAGTGTTTGGGTTAGGGTTTAACCCTAAACCTAAACCCTTTTAAACCCTAATTAATGTTAGGACCCTAAAACCCTAAATCCGACCTAAAAATGTAATTAATTGTCTACTAAAACATGTCGTCATATTCGTAGGTCTCGAGAAACGTATTCTTTAGTTCCGTAGGGGACACGAATTGTATTGTACGTCTCTGTGTACGTACTTATGTGCGTTGCTTGCAGATTGTTGGTGGGTTGTGGGTTCCGGATTTGTGCGTTCTTTTGATTGCAGATTGTGTGTTTTATCAATTGCAGATTGCGGATTGTTGGTGTGGGTGGTTGCATATTGTGGATTTCAGAGAAAAGAAGGGCAGAAATTTGGCAGAGCTAGCAGCAGCAAAAGGTACACAGTTCTCTTTCTTCATCTTCTCTCTTTCTTTGTTGTTGTTGTTGTTGTCAAGTTTGTGTCGTCTGATTCGTTGTCAAGTCGCTCGCCTACTGATTTGCTTGAAGAAGAAGATCGCTGAAGTACCTTTGGGTTTCACTCCGTTCTCGGAACAGCTGCTGATGCAATTCGAGCTTACTTTTTAGGGTTTGGATCTCAGGTTCCGTAGTTTGTGTCTTTCAGAGGTTTGGTTTCGGAACAGCTGCTGATGGAATTCGAGCTTACTTTTTAGGTTTTGGACCTCAGTTTTCGTAGTATTCCTTTCAGAGGTTTTGGTTTCGGAACAGCTGCGGATGGAAGTCGAGCTCGGTTTTTAGGGTTTGGAGCTCAGTTTTAGTAGTTTGTATCTTTCAGAGATTTTGGAGAGAGAGAGAGAGAGAGAGAGAGAGTTCTTGGTGTAGCCTTGTGTGTGATAGACTCCTGTGGTGAGTTGGATAGAGGGAATTGGAAAACAGGATGGACGATGGGGAGGTTGATCAGCTATGGGAGCAGAATCTATTTGAGGAAAATGGCACATGTGAGCTGCCATCAATACCCTCCTCCTTATGCTCCATGGACAGCCTCTTTGACGAGGTTTTTGAGTCCACACAAACCTGCACACACACCCATACTTGCAACCCACCTGGACCTGACAACACACACACGCACACATGCTACCACACACACACCCAGTTGCTTGCCACAGGGGACAAAGGGGATGAATTGGCAGACAAGTCTGGCATCATCCCAGCTGGAGGAAACAAGAAATGTTCCTTGGGGAACAAGGTGGCTGTGCGCAAGTATCGAGAGAAGAAGAAAGCTCATACTGCTCATTTGGAGGAGCAAGTGAATCAGTTGAAAGTTCGAAACCAGCAGCTTATGAAAAGGTTACAGGAACAGGCTTGTTTGGAAGCAGAAGTGTTTCGGTTGAGGAGTCTGCTTGCAGAGTTTCGAGGGCGAATTGATGCAGAAATTGGAGGCTTTCCTGCACAGAAACCATGTCTTAATAATCAAACCAGAGTTGCACTCTCTGAAGACTGCAATGTGCAACCGTTCTCTGGAGGCTATTGTGTCAGCACAGTAAACATCCCATGTGCAACTGATTTACCATGCTTGCACACCACAGCAGCTTCTGGCTCTTGATAGAAAGGCGGAGCTGGTGGTGGTGTGGTGATCTTGGGAGTCCATGGAGTGGTAGGGGGGAACTGCAAACCTTATCAATCAGATGGAGTCTTTGTCGTTGGGATGGAGGTCTGTGTCTACAGCATTACCGCAGATTCATCACCATGTGGATCTTTTTCCATTGCTGCAAGATCTCTCTTATCTATTCGTTCAAAGGGGTGCACACCTCTCAAACCTTCTTTGAGCCTCTGTACAGCAAAGATGGGTTAGTGTTTTGTTTGTGTGTGTGAAATTCAGGATTGAATGATCTTGTTGCTGTGTGAGATCAGAGCTTGAATAATAGGTAGACTTTCTATGAACTGCAAAGCAGGCTTTAGGTCTTCCCATTAGGCTGCTGTCATCACCCCAACAGTAGCTTTCCATAGACTCACAGCTCATAGAGTGATATTCACAGACTTATCATCCTCATTTGTGGGATCACATGTTCTTGTAATGTCCTTACAAAGTTCCCTACATATGAAATGTTCCCAATGTTCCTAACATTAATTACCTATAGATTTCCAGCCCACATGTGCAGCTTTTTCCTGTCCATGCAACAAGAAACAGGGGTCCATTTTAGTAGCTTTCCATTAGGTGGTTGTTACTATAGTGGAACAAGAAATATGGCTATATTTCACTGACTTTCCTAATGGCTGTTGTGATCACAACATACTGTGTGTAACTGTGATCAAAGCAGCTTGATGGAAAGAAAGACCCCTAGAATAATATCTTATAATCTGGCTTCTTCTACTAGGGTTTACGGAACACCTCTGTTCAGCAAAATATGAGTAAACATATTATGTGTGAGATCAGAGCTTCATCGATAAATTTGCTGTGCACTAAACCCTAAACTCCATAGCCAGGCTCTTAGAAAATTATCTTAGAATCCGGTTTCAGAAAAATGCAGGTTATTCCATGGTGATTTCAAGACATGTTTGAAATGCAAATCCATAGTGCCTGTGCAATGATGGGGAGGTTCAAAATGTTACCTGGAGCTCTGAATAACAACACCACCAAGCAAAACAAATTTGAGAAAATGTGAGAATCTGTTTGGATCAGTGCTTCAGGGAAATTGATGCCATGGAAACTAAACCAGTTTTTGTTTTACCACTTCATTGTTGGCAGCTCATCACACTGGTTGTTAGTGATATTGTTGCTAGTACTGGAGGTGCCAAATAGAATTAGATGTGAATTAGATGATCACAACAAAAGAAGAAGTCCATGCAGTAGTATTGAAAATTTTAGTTTCTATAATAGAGGATTTGGGGGAGGTTTTAGAAGAGTATTGCGTGGGTATAAGAAACTTCATCAAACCCCTGTTGGTTATCAGGGTGGTTCTTTGGGTTCATGACTGCAGTCCTCAAGAAGAACAAATAACTGGTTCTGATATATTAATCATTGTTCTTGAGAAATTTGAAAAATTCAAATAACCACCCACAAAACTGTTGTTCATTGGTTCTTTCATGAAAACCAGAGTCCTTGAGGTTTATGAAACCAACCAGAAAGAGCAGTTCTTTCGTTCTGCTTTTTTTTTCCCCCAAAAACTCAGAACTCACTGTTTTGTGATTCTGAGATATTAAAGAAAACCAGAATTGATGGTTATTAACAAAATCAAATACGTGCATAACAGGTCTGAATGCATTTTGTCTGAATTACATATCACACATATGTAATAGTTTCACCGCTTTCGCTGTTGGCTGGTTCTTCCTTTGTTTCCCTCATATCCATCAGTGAGGCAGGGTGTTTGTGAAATTATTATTTTTGTCCCACACAATAATGGATTTTGAATTTTTTAAAGATCCATGGATGATCAATTTTGCTTGTTTAAGCAATACCCTTGGTTACTATTTTTTTTGTAGTCTTTTGATAATACCCACTTGTTATGCATATAATTTTAAAATACACAACCCAATAACCACATGATATATTGTCAGCTTAACCGTCAAAATAAAAATACAAATCTTTATTATTGTGCACTTCTCATAATTGGCAATGCACTATGATCACAGGCATGCTGAGCAAGAAATAAAATTTCAATTCTTTTTTGGTCCCACAAATATGATGATTGGATTAAGTATGACTAGGGCATGAGTCTAATGTAAGCAAAGTGGTGTGACATAGTGGCTAGACACTTTGACTTGATATGGTATGTCTTCAGTTCAATACTTTTTACTGTGGAGATCTATGATCATGAAAAGCTATGTTCCAAGATGAGCTCAAGTTCTTTGAAGGAAATGGGCCCAAGTTCTTTGGAAAACATGGGACATTCCTTAAGGGAAATGGACCCATGTTCCCTCAGTGAAATGGGTCCAAGTTCTTGGGGAATCATGGTTTTTGAGGCAAATGGGCCTTGGAGAAACCATGGTCCTTGGGGCAAGTCAATAGTTTGCGAACCAAGTAAATTGATAATTGAGGGGTGTTGCTTTTATAGTGAAATTGATAACAATGTTTTAATTTTTAATTTTTTGGGGGTGTGATACCTTGTGTGGTTAAAAATAAAAAATAACATACCTAAGGTAAGAGCAAGCTATGGTGACCCTTTTATGTAAAGCACATTGTACTATTTTCTTAGGTGAGTCTTTTTGAGCTTAAACCATGTCATTGTTAACAATGTTTTGCATATTATGGTAGAACATAACTCAAACTATATATATATATATATATATATATATATATATATATACACACACACACACAAAGAATATATTTTTAATTATGTGTTTAAAAAAATTATATATTTCTAAAATAATTGAAATAATTTTTGATTTTTACAAAATTTGTAACGTCTATTTCACATAATTTGAACCATGATTGTGAACCATGTGAAGAGTTAAATATTTTTCATCTTACAAATGGAGTTTTTTAGGGTGTTGATAACAAGTGTGCCATAAATAAAAAATTTGACAAACAATCATTTTGAAATGGAAGGTGACAACTAATGTGAATTGAAAAAATGCATAAAATTAGTTCAAACATTAATTTTGATGATCAATGGAACCAAATACCTAGTGTAGTTTGAAATGAAAAATGAGCTTTGTTATACTATGTATACCATTATAAATATATCCATTGTTCCTTGAATTCAAATGAAAAAAATAATTCTTTTTCTAAAGTAATATTAAATAACATAAATTTTGTGAAAGTCATAATTCAAACATCAAAAGGTTAAACCCATAATTAAATGCATCACATTTTGGGAGGTGTATATTATAACAATAAACCCAAAAACGTTAAAAAAGATGCCATTATACCTTTATCTATCCCCCAACCAATTGTGAAAAAAAAATCAATAACCAAACAACACTAGTTTTTACTCTCCATATGTTAGAAAATTTTCTCATATATGTGAAGGTAAATCATATACAATGAACCATGTAAAAGTTGGTTAAGAAATGTTCAAACCTAAATTTGACCAATTTTGATATTGTTATTCTAAACTTGTTACAATGGGTACACGGCCTAAAGAGTTGTGATTATGATAAATTCATGGTTCCCAAGTTAGATGAAAAAAAAATTCAAAATTAAAGAAAAGACCCAAGGTTAAATCTACTTGGCTTGGAGGATGTAACTATGATAACTACAGTGATCCCACGTCAAGTGAAAAAAAAGACTCAAGGTTAAATCTAACCCACTATAGGGCCTCAAGATTATAACCATGATAACTACCTAGATTTCAAATTAGGTGCATGAAAGACACAAGATTAAAATTTCTAGTTTGATATATGTTGTGCTTCAATTTATTTGGAACTTTATTGGCTTTATTATACTTCTATCAAATGTGATTTGTTGGATCATCCTATTAGAGACATGGGAAGATGCATGTCAATAATGTGTGAAACTACTATATTAAAGAACCATCCTACTAAAGTTATGTGGAAATTAAAGTTGTAGTAAAAGTTCACCATGTTACATGAATCCTTTGTCCACTAGATTTGTGGCAAGATTGATGAGGTTTTTTTCTTTTTAATATTTAAATCATTTGAAGCCTAATCTTGAAAAGTTATCTTATTGATTGCAATATTTACCTATTAAGGATTGTTTCCAAATTTCCATGCTACTTGCCCATTCACCATATTTCAATCAAACTATTGGTCAAAATTTTAATGACAATGGTAAGATTGGAGCTAAAATAGGGTAGTGATTTTTTTGTGGCGACTTTTTGCCATTTCGTAATTAAAAAAATTCCTGAGCAACATGATAAAGGGAACTTTTCAGAAAATTTCTGAAAAAATCACCACATTTTGAGGAAAAAAGTTATGAAATAGTTAAGATTTTTGGAGATTTCTAGCAGATTTCTAGCTTTTCCTCTTTTGAAATCACCTATTTAGCTAATAGCGTCTAGTGGTTTGCCAACATGTAATAGGATTCTTAGATTTTTTATTTTTTTATTTTTCTTGTAACTAGATTTGGCTAAATCCTCTTGTGGTTGATCACTACTTTTGAAGCAATGTGAATTTTTATTTATTTATTTATTTATTTATTTTATATAGGGTAGAAATATTTACATTCCAATAGTTGTTTCATCCTACCAAAATAGATTTTAGTTTCAAATTTCCTTTCAATGGAATGGAAATGTGTCTTTTGGTAGTTTTTTATAATAATCTTTTCATAGTTACAAATGGTGAAATCGACAAGATTTTTTTCAATACCTTGTGCATCAACTTGCATCCTATTTAAAAAAAATTGAATCAAATTAAGTTGAATTTGAATTCAATGGAATTAAATGAAATTTGAATTCCATCTAATGTATTAGAACTCAATTCAAGTTAGATGTAATGTCATCCAATATTAGGCACGTGTTATGTTAAGTACTTGATTAAGTTTAAATTAGTCTTAATCTAAATGAACTTGTTACAACTTATACGTACTAAACCTAAAGTGATGTTCCACCTATATGGTTAAGGCAGCTACACCCACATGAGAAACATTTCATAGGGCCAACAACACTTGGGCACAATGTGAACATAACAAGGTCTAGTCTATTGGTCATCAATCTAATTTTATCACAATGCTAAGCAATGGGACATCTTAATGATCAAATTTAGGAATATTCACAATTGCACATGCTAGTACAACTTAACCTTAGATAAAAACTTAATTAATATGTCCAAAAAAATCAAGTATCAAACAAGATTTATTTAGTGATTTCCTATTGTGTAGTAGCCTTGTTTCATGTTCAACCATTTATTACATTAATCACATGAGTCCCTAGGTTCATTGTGGCGATAAAGGCATGCATGGGAAAACATATAACCTTTCACCTAGGGTTTCACACTAAATAATAAACATAGATTACCAAAAGGTCAACTAAAAATGTGTGTTCACCTTCATATCATAGTCAAAAAATAAACACCTTGGTAATCCCTTAACCCTTTAAATCATTTGATACAGTAAACTCTCTCTAAATTAATATCCTTGGGACCGGCCGAAAGATATTAATTTATGGAGGATATTAGTTTACACAAATTATATGGGGGGTAACAAAAATCATTCCGGAACCTGCCAAAGCAGCATGGAAGGTCATGGAGGTTAGTAGAAGGTCATGGATCATTGGGGAAGGTAATAGAACCTTGTGGAGCTTGGTGGAGGATCAAAGAAGCATTTAGAAGATCATATGACATGAGTGGTAGAAATCTTGGTAGAAAGTGAAGTTGTGGAAAGCTGCACTCTAGGTACTTTTAGAATACCCTCCTTCGTTCTATAAAAGGGGTTATGGGTAGTCAGTTGGTCAGTCTTGTCCAAACCCTTTCCCCAAAAGCAGGAGCAGAACAATGCCATAAAAAGGATTTCATCGCTTTTTTGGTGCCATATGTATGATGTATTAGTTTATAAAATGCTATGGGACCGGAAAAAAATATTGAATATCAATTTATGGAGAATTATTAGATTAAGTATGAGGCCCACCACGGGCCTGTGCCTGCATATTAGTTTAGAGAAAATATTAGTTTACACAGTATTAGTTTAGAGAGAGTTTACTGTAACTTGATTAATATACTAATAAGCAATAAATCCAACCTAACAAATAAGTGGATGTGCACAAATCACACAACACGAATATTCACTTTTGTGATCCCCACACAAGAATCATGATAGGAATTCAAATTTTTTTCATTCAGTAATGGTGTACCATTCCTCCACCTATGAAATACAATAATCGAAATTCATCACCACAATGTTGATTTGCTAAATGTTTGGCAAAAGAATAGTGGTTACACACCATCTTGCACCTTGGAAAAATTCTTAAATTTTTTTTCACCATGGCTTGAAATCTCCCATAGGAGTAGAATTCCATTTAAGAAACACAATGACACAAAAATTGACATTATATGCAGTTGTAGTAATTTTCAGATAACCCCCCTTTCAAAATTTTAATTTTCTTTTCATGTCATGTATGTCACCTCATGGTGTGACATGATGACATGTCTAGCCATAGGCACCAACTTGTCCTAAAATCTTCTTTTTGAAAAAATTATTCAATCACCAAACCACTATTCGACTATAGTTAGGATAAACATGACATCTAAGTTTGGAAAAACAAAATAAAAATGAAAAATGAAATGGGAGATACAGATTAGACCCTATAGACCTTTTTACCTTGAGCCTAGTTCGAAACACCCAAAACTCCAAAATGAACCAAACTTTTGAGGTTCAAAAAAGGTTCAAGAATTTTCAACACATGATGGTGTTGGTAATGGAACCAAACTTTTCCCATTGATATTTCCCCCTAGTGAACCCCGTTTTTTGCTCCTTTTGTTACAACTTCAATTGCTATTATTGCTTTTGAACGAATAAAACATTCAAAACCATGATTGGCACAATAGCAATGAGGTGAATCCTCCCCACCTTCCTTTCCTTTGTTGTTGTTGACCTCCAAAAATTGGCTAGTTAAAGCTCCAAGCTTTGATGACAATGGCAATGTTACCTTTATTATTGTGCCTCTTCCAAATCATCATGAGAGAAAGCCAGAAAAGAAAAAGAGGGAAAAGGAGTGAGAAAGAGGAGGAAAAGGAAAGAAATAAAAAGGGAAGGACCTTTATCGAAAATCATTATTTTCACCCCTAGAGTTTTTTTAGTTACGACCCCTACCCCAAGTTGCAAACTTTCTAATGTTTACACAAACATGAATTCAACACTATAAACACAACAAAACAAAATGAAACCTCAAGGACATTTGGCCCACACAATCTTGTGCAAAACACATAACACTAATTGTGTTCGTGCAACACAAACACATTTAGTTTTGCACCAACAAACTAAACATCACTTTTGGTGATTCAAAACATGACTCATTTACAACAAGGTAGGAATTCAAGTCCAAAACACAAGATAGAAAACCAAAACATCATGTGCAATTTTTTTTTAACATAACACAAAAACTACAAAGCTGAAAAACACTACATGTTTTGGAATCTCAAATCACCAAAAGTGATTTGAAATGACACATCTTGGGATTATATCCCATGCATTAAACATTTAAAACCATGTTCACACTAGAATTAGTTCCACAATAATTTACCTTAATTTACTTTTAATAACTAGGATATAAACATGTAACTAACATAAAACTCTTAATATGGTTAATTGGGATGTTGATGGTGTTAATGGTAGAATTGTATTGTCCCTATTAGATAGATTGGACAAAGGTAGTCTCAAAAATTGATAGGATGGACATAGGTGTAGTATGATTATGTAAAATTAGGGTTTATGAGGACTAATTCAAACTAGGTTTTATGGTGGGAATTTGAAGAAGATTTTTAGAGAGCATTGTTGGAAAAAAATTATTATGAGATTATAAGATGAAAAGGAATGAAAGATGAAAAGAAAAGTAAGTAGTTTTGAGATATGGAGAAACTCATGTTAAATTAGAAAATAGTTTTGATGAGGAAGCTTGAATAGAGCTACTATAATATGTTTTTTGCTTCCATCTAATATGAAGGTCCTGATTTTGCTTTTAAATCATTGCAGAAGTCATGATTGTACATATATATGTGTTCTGTAATGGATTTATGGTTGAGTTTTATCTATGATTTTTATAGTTGTTATAAAAGAGATTATGTATGTCGAAGATAATATTTTAAAGAATAGATTCCAAAATAAACACTATGTTAGAATATTGGTGTTTATTAGATGGATTGAATCAAAACCCAACAAGGATGATACCATTTGTATTTGTTGTTGCAAAGATGTGGATTTGGAAGTAATTCCAAGATGGCATGCTTTCACATACTTTTCTACTTTGTTAGGGTATTATAAAATTATACCTCAAAGTAATATGAAAAATGGGAACCTAAGATGCACAAACATTGAATTGAAGAGTGATAATGACTTGGATATATACCAAAACATAGATGTTATCATGTACTTACAAGTAGGAGAAATTCACTACACTCACCCAAAAAGGGCGGATGAAAGTTCATCTTTATAATCCAAATCTAATGATTTAAAAAAATAAAACACTTAAATGATGTTGAAGTTCACATTTTTTTCCATTTCTAAGTTCACACCACAATAATTTAAACTTTTTCTTAAAACCTCTAAAAATATGGGCCTTGAAAAAATCAATTTAGATATCAAAATGGACCTTACAAATTTGAAATTTTCATTTTAAATCTTAAAATTTTTTAGAGACTTTTTCTTGCTTGATTTTTCATCTTAAATGTTATGGTATTTCAATGTGTGGTGGTAAAAAATTATAAGTTTAGTTTCCAACTCCACTAGAAGAAAAAAGTCCATAATGATAATTTTTTGGGTGCAATTTGGACCGTGACATTGGATGTACCCTATTTTGTAAAGTCCACCTTGGATTGAACATTTATCCTTTTGACATTTTTTTTGGGTTTTGAAAGATTAGAATGTAGGTTTCAATTTTTCATCTCACATTTGCCAAATGTTTCAAATAGATTTGAATACAATGCAACAATACTTGATTCACCCAGAAAAATTGCCACTGTGACTTCCAGAAAGGGTGAATGTAGTGTGCTTTTACCACCATCTAGATTGACACCCAAGGAGCACAATTGCGTTGTGCATAGAATTAAGAGGTTTGAATGGGAAGACAATTGTTTGAACTATGGATGTGGATAGATGGATGAATACATGTTGTGTTTTTCCTAAAACAATGTGAAGGCATTGTATGCCATGTTGATGAGGAGTTGGCCTTTTTGGGGTCTAACAGACTTATAATCTGTTTTAGGCACAATATTGGTGGTGAGGGACACAACTACAAATACTACAAGAAATCATGACTTTTTAGAAGGTCCAACTTGACTAAAATGTCCATGTTGACCAAGGGGGATGGTCATTTTGACTAAAGGCCTCGAGCATGAAAGACATGAGTTACTTTTACTAAAACATTTTTCAAGGACCTTGGTCTTTCAATTGTTAAAAAACATTTACCAATTTAGTTTGTGGAAAACATCTAGCTAAAACATTTTGCCTTTGCATTTATGTCCAAAACTTAAATTTCTTTCTTGAAAACAATTTACACAAGAAATATTGTTAGGGTTAATGGAGGAGACAAGTCAATTGTATGTTCTTCCTACATTGGCAAAATGTCATTCTCCAACTATTAACTTTGATCTTTGATGTCCAAAGGAGCTTATAATGTGTTTGTGTTAATCATTAATTTTTTGGAAAGGATTGGCAACCAAATCATGTGACTAAATTGGCTTGTTTAAGGCTAGTGCAACTACAACACAAGCCTTGGCTAAAAAATTGATAGATTTGTTGGATAAGTATGGCTTAAGAAAAAAAATCATTGCTTATGTCAATAGTCAAAGATGAAGGTTCTAATCTCAATGCCATGACTAATGTATTGAATTTGTTGTGAGTTGTGAATATTTTTGGTTGGAAGAAAGGTTCCAAGGAACTTGTTTTGGTCATTTTTTTCAAAGGCATGTCAATATGGCACGATAGATAAAAAGGTTTGCAAAAATCTAAAATATATGTCCATTAAGTCTACTAAAATAGATTTGCAAAAATGCATCACTTGGCCTAAAAATCTAGTAAGAGAAGACATGAATGGAATAAACTTGTGTTGAAATTAGAATTTGGCCAAGAAAATTGAATGTTTTAGTGAAAATTAGCTAGGCTTTTAATTTTGAATGCTATTTTAGTTCTTTTTCATTTTTTGAACATTCAATTGAATGATAATAATGATAAGTATTGTTGTATTGTTTTGCAAGTTTGTTAATAAGATTATTATGTTTTAAGAACCATTGCAATTTCACTTTGCAATTATTTTCTATTATAACAAAGAAAATGTTGTGAAGGTTATTAGTTGAGTGCTTCCACCTCTAACTTGGTAGATCTTTCAAAATCATTATGGATTGTCTTTTTCCAATTGTCTTTGCATGTTTTTTTAACCAATCATGTGGACATTCACTACTTAGTGATGCGTTACACTTTATAATTTCCATGAGTTTAAATCTTAAATAAAAAAATCAAGTTTTTCCTTCGTTTGGGACCTTAATGGATAATGATTCAATTGTTGTTGATGAGTTGGTTTTGATGGCTTTTAACATTAAAAGGGAGGTTTGTGGTGTTTTGGATTCTTTCCTTTTAATCTTAACAAAATATAAAAACAAAAACACCCACACATGATTTCTTTGATGTTAAACCTTAGGTTTAAAAACCTTCATATAATATCTTCATTTGTTGGACGTGAGCAAGGTGTTTATCTTGTTGAGGAATATGATAGGAAGTCTTTATATTCTATATTTGTTAAATGGGTGTAGATGAACTCAAATGAACCAAAATCGATGTCAAAATGTCAACTTTTTTGCAATTTTTTTTACATTTGCTTACGTGGTGCCACTTTAATTGCATGTGAATCATGAAAAGTTATGCTTATTGAATAATATGGATATTGAAAAATCTAAAATGAATTAACAAAAATTTCAATATCAAAGTTTGGTTTGAATAATGGATGTTTAATAGCTTCATTTAATGACATTACTTTCATAAAAGGCCCCTTAATTTTCATAATATAATTTATTTCATCTTCAAAAAATTTATAGTAATAAATTACTATTAAAAACATATAAAAACACTCAAATTTTCATATTTTTCAATTTTGTGTTTATCAAAAATTCAGGTTTAAAAAAATCATGAATCGTTTTCAACATGTATATGTTGTTTAAAAAACAATTGTGGCTTATAACATAAAAAATTGAATTGAAAATGTTAACATGTTTTGGTATGATTTGAAATTATGACAAATTTTCAAGACGAAACACAAAATTTGGCAAAATCTATGCACTTTCAAAAATTTGTATTTCTCCAAATTTGATTGTTAAAAAACATATGACATATTGGGGAAACTATAAATAAAACATATAAATTTTTTAAAAAAACATTTCACTTGAAAATTCCTCTTTAGAAAAACATGTTTTTCTGGGAAAAAGGACCCCAAAAAAGGACAATAGTCCTAAATGCAAAATAAACACATTGATTCATTATATGTCGTTTGGACCCAAACGTTATGAACACTTGCATCCTTTGATGAGGTTAGATACACAATATGCTAGTCCCAAGATATTTTTGATTAGGATTATAATTTGAACATTTTTGAGCAAATTACAAGTACACCAACATAAAAGCTTGTCAAGAAGGACTTGTTGATTTTTAGAAGATACCAATTGAATGTTAAAGACATGGAATGTCCTCTTCAATGGTGGGAGAAACATGAAGAAATGTCCTTTATTGTTGGTTTTTTAACCCACTAGATTTTGGGCATTGTTGGATCATAGATTGAAATTGAAAGAATTTTTTCCTTGGTTGGAATACTTACTAACCTTAGAAGATGCCATTTGTAGATTGAAAATTTTAAAATTGGCCTAATGACCCTAGAGTAGGATGTAAATCTACATCTAACTTAATAGAATTCTTTGAACAAGATATAGATTTAGAAAAAGGAGTTAGAAGAATTTGAAGGTGACTTTGAAAAGGACGAAGTTGTTGAAGTAAGAAAATTATACAAATAAATTGTTGGTTTTAAAAAAAAAATGTATAACAATACTTGCAATTTAAAAAAAATTAAAGAATAAAAATATCATACTTTTTATAATAATATTATTAGTTTTTATTTGAAAAAGGTGAATTAATAACTAGTTTGTGAGAACCGACTATTTTCAAATTTATGGGAACTAACATTGTGAGAATTAGTTATAAAAAATAAATATTGATACCTTGACCCAATGTATATTTATTTTTTTAAAATTAAAAAGTGAGAAATGGAACTTCTTTGAAATATTTTGTGAAAATTGGATCTAGCGGGTATAAAAAACATTTGAAACCAACCCACACACTGGATTCAACCATGTGAGTAATGAACAATTTTGTCCCCGTTTGAAATGTTGATGGCTATGGAGAATTTAACAATTGTTTAACACCATGATACCATCCATTATGTCATTATTCATAGCGGTGGTTATTAGCCTTGAATTTGTAGATTTGAGTTGAGAAATTATGTGTACATATAATAGACAACACTAATTACTTTGGATGTGACAACATTACTATTTGGCTTAAGGGGACCTTAGCCTAAATAAGGAGGCAATTTGGATGTGATACACCATTCATGGTAGTTTTATGTTATTTGGTATGTGTGTGGACAATGATAATTATAGATGTTAACATGGTAGTGCATGACAATTATCAAGTGTGTTATGTTAATTACCTTCTTAAATCATGATTAAGTTAATTATAATTTGGGTTAGTGTAACTACATGTGTTTTAGTTTGGAATTAGTTCAAGTATGAACTAAGTTTGAGATATTTCATGTTTGTGATATAATCCTATTGTGTATATTTTCAAATCAATTTTGGTGCTTTGAGATTTTGAAACATACAAGTTTTGTTGTTATAAGTTTTTTTGTGTTTTGATGCAAGTTTCATTGTTGCATCTTGTTTGTGTGTATTCCATTTTAAGTTTTTGGGCTTGGATTCTTACAGGTCTAGCAATAAGCTACATTTTATGGTTTAAATGTGATATGTCATTTAGGATAATTTTATATTATTTGATATGTGTGTGAAAAATGATAGTTATAAGCACCAACATGGTAGCACAAAATATACATTTTTGTTGTCTACATAACAATTGGCAAGTGCAAGTGAAATGATGTTATGGCTTCGTCAATAGTGCCATTTGGCAATCTTGTTTTTTGGGCAAAAAGTCACACAAACGTCACACTAATTCCTTAAAAAAATTCCTTTCCTCATAAAACATTCACCAAATTTTGCCCAATTTCAAAAACTGACAATTCTCCATTAAAAAATGATGGAAGCAAGGGCAAGTACAAATACTTGCACACTTTGAGTTAAGTACTTGGGCAGTCGTACTTCATCCACTGAACTTTTCAACATTTGAGGTACGTGCAGTGTTTTTATTACGAATTTTTGTTTGTGGCCAAAGTGGCAATCATCCACAAGAAGATGTAGAAAAGTGAAAAAGTGTGTAGGCCCCCTATTTCCTGAGGAATTTTTGAACATGTGTAATGGGTAAAGTTTGGGAGAAAGTGGCGGGCTACACTGAACAGAATAGTTTCGTCACTATTGAGTCATTGGTCACTCCATGCTTTTTACTCTTCGTAGTATCGAATCTCGTGTGACAATTGAATCCTCACAGTAGTTACCCAATTTCTCTATATCCAAGCCATTCTCGGTCACTTTCTGTGTTCACTCCAACCAAGAATGAAACAGCAATTTTAGGTTCAAACTAGCTGTGCAAAAAATACTTCAGTTATAAAAGTTTTAGGGTGTATAAGACTTTTTTGGGCACATCTAGGGAGGCTGCCACATAGGCATGTGGTCATGATGGAAATCAAATACATATTTTCAAAAGTCTAGCTTTTTGAACTTTCTGATGGCAGTTGAAGGAGGAGCACTAGGAGAAAGCTAAATTGCTAAATTTATTGAGCACCAAGGAAAAAAATCAGGGGGAAAAAACAGAAGCACACACGCAATGAAATGTAATCAACTTTGACGAGTAAAAAACAGAAGCACACACGCAATGAAATGTAATCAACTTTAACGAGTACTTGCGAAGAATGACATTGAAAATAATGCATTCTAGCAATCAACATTAGGGGGAGGTGATGCAATGTGACAATTGAGACTGGGATTGTCCTTGAGGAATTTTACAGATGTATACATATTTTTGCAATCTGGCTAAACATTGCCAATATAAAAGAAGATGATAGCAAAAGTTTTAGCAGTTTAGCCAAATTTGGTCCAAAAAAATCTGAAAATAAATTCATTTAGCATTTTTCTATATTGTTGACTCCCTATTGGAAAGGCAGATGTAAGAATCAAGATTTTCCTATAAGACTTTCTGACACTTGGGTATCAGAAACCCCCAAAAACACTGATTTCAATTCACTGGTCTAAAGAAGTCTGCCAGCTGGTGAAAATTTTGCCCAGTGAAGAATCCCAGGGAGTCAGGACTGGGGAGAGATAACTGAACCTTGTCTCATGTTATGTTTCATAATAACTTAGGAGGCAGATTCCATTTTCATTTGGTACAATTTGTATAGGAAATTTGAGATCCACGAGGCCACGGGAGGTCGAACATCTGGAAGGCCCTCTACATGGAACATTCATGTGTGTAAAGAATCGATCCATTTTTGAAGAAACAGAATTTTAAAATGAAACAAAAAGATTAATAATAACTTTTGGCCTCTATAAGTTATTCTCTAGGCAGAACAGTAACTTCCAGAAGCCAGAAGGGCCACACCAGATTGGGAGGGTTTTTCAAAAAAGATTCCTGTTCACAGGAAAATTGAGGCTGGGGAGCATCACCAAAATACAAAGGAGAAAATGGACCACTGCTTTATGTGCAATAGGTGAATAACAGGTATAGGGTAACCAGGTGTGATGGTGAATAGTGGGTTTTATGTTTAGAACTTCATGCAAGATTTGTTCTTTTTTTTATTGATAGGTTGAACTTGCCATAGGGATCAGACCCCTAGTTACCCTATGAGGCTCGTGTTGTACATGGGCGCAGCCATTTATCAACCAGGAGTCACATGACATGTATATTACATAGTGTACTAGGGTACTTGCAATTCATCCGTACTTTGGGCCCTGGTTGTAAAGGAGGATCAGCTGACGAAGTTTTGATGTAAACATGCGCAACTTGACATTTTGAGGACTTTTCTGCGGTAATTTGCATTTGTCCCACTTTTCGAGAAATGTTTCTGGAACATGAATTCTCATTTAGTCTCACATTTTGAGGGTCATTCCTAGTTTTGTCCAGTTATCACATTTCATCTGAAGTCTACTACACCATCCGGTTACACATTATTTTAATTTAAAAAAAATTTGCTGGTTATGCATATGCTGATTTTAAACTTTCACAAAATGACAGATATGCAGAAAGTTTATGCATATCAATTTTCTGATTTTATTACTAAAAAACTTTGCAAGAAATAATAAAAAATCTAGAAAGCTATACTCCTAGAATCAAACCAAAACTAGTGAAGGAATTGAACCCCAGTTCTATGAAGAACCATAGAACTCTACCCAATTGTAGCACAAGTTCTCTGACCCAACCACACCCCACACGAACCCACCCTAGCCCACAAAGTTAGTCACCATCAACTTGCAATTCTTTGAAAAAATCATGTTTTTCAATCAAATTGTAGTTATCCTTTGTCAACAATTCTTCTATTTTCAAGTATTGTTTGAAGTTAGAATTTCGCTTATAATTGACACGTGGATCATCAAGCCAATTTTTCACAATAGTGATGATTCAATCCATGTTGTCCACTTGCAAGCGATAGTGCTTTAAAGTTGTCAACACCCCAACTAGATTAAAAACACACTCAATTTCTATTTGTGAACCTAGGATTCCAAGAATCTATTTTGCAAGAAAACCCATATTCAAAAACTAGTGTTCATGCATACACCACCAAATTAGTGGATATACACATGCAGATAAGGAAATCATCAGCCTCCTAAACAGAAACAACTCTCTAGTGACTAATGTTCAAGAAGATTCCTCAATTAAGGCCCCCATTCCAAACATATTTTCATCAAGCTCCAATTCTGCATCATCAGTTGTTATAACAACTACAATAGTACTGGGGTTCAACTATTCAAAACACATCATCAAAAATGGAATCATAATCTTGGCATCATATTTAAATGCCAATCTGATTACATTCTTTCATCCCACCAAACTTTCCACAATGCACAAAACCTTGAAGCATGGATGTAACATGATAACCATGATGTTGTGAGCTTACAATGCATCAAAAGACCTTAAGAAATCCAAAAAATGTTTGATCACTTTTATAACCTCAAGTCACATATTCCAATGCAAAAGCAAGATCTCTACTTCAAAAGGGTTAGAAACTTCAAACAAGCTATACGATTGCAATAACTCAACTTCCATGCTCATAGTCAAGGTGATAACTATTGTCAAGGCATTTAACAACCATTGGCCTTTGGATTGATTCAGCACACATGTTGAAGCAACAAGATTTAAAGCAAATGTGATTGCTTCAACAATAACCCACACTTGGGCTTTAGGGACCCTCTATTGTAAAACACTTATTATAACAAAGAATAATGGCATTTTAAAACTTTAGAGTCTTTTCAAACATAATGACCTTATTTTCGCAAGAGTTTTTAATTTTCAGTGTTGCATCCCACTTTAGCACAAGCTCATTCCCATTCCTACCTCCCTTTCCCCAACTTTTTGGTCTACATCATGGTTTTCTATAAACTAGCCTAGGCATCCTTCACATTCACATGTTGTAGCCAAATAGAAACCTTGTCATCATTTGTAGCATACTAGCAAACCTTAAACATCACATGCCTAAAACATTTGCCTTCATAAACCTTAACAATTTTAAAAGGTTCATAGACACTACTATAAATCTTATCTTTTAGCTCGTCTTTTTTTACAAATATCTCAATCATGATAGATAATAGACAAATTTGGGGTTAGTTATAAAATATTAGTCATTTATAATAGATCTTGTTAACAAAATGGATAGCTACCATGACTAAAGTCATTCGACTAAAAACAACATTGTGCTAGTGTGGCATGTCGAATGTGACATAAAAATAAGGTGCATTCAGTATTGTCGCATGTAATATGTCATGTTTGTTCTAACTAGTTATATTATTAATTGAAACACCCCCAAGCTCCTCAATGGACTCAACTGCAAGTTTAAAGGTGAAGACAACAGAAGGAGAAGGAGTTGGGGCGTGCTCCTTGGCTCGCAGCACTTCAACGGTAGAGGGGCGTGTTGCAACTCCAGGATGGGATTAGGACGAGAGACAAGCAGTTCAATTATTCACATGGACCTACACAAACTAAACAAGTTGATTAGTGCTTAGTTAGAGCATTTTTGGTGCACGAACAAGCCAAGGGCAAACACGGATTCACAAGATTGATCACGGCCCAAACTTGGGGGAAGCCACCATCTTCCCCCTTATAATATACTTTATGCCTAGCCATGGGACCAGCACCCAAATGTCATTTTGTTTTGGGACTCCCAAGTGGGAGTCCCAAAATTCCCAAAATTGGAACTCCCGTGACTTTGGAGGCCCATAACTTTATGTGAAGACCTTCAATTAAGGTGAGGTCTAAGTCAAATTGTAGCCCTTGTCAAGATTTTTCCAATGATATGTGGCATGCCACCTACACGCAAGGAAATCAGCGCGATTCCTGACTTTTAGTGGTCAAGAATCAAATTGCCAATTTGACTCCCGGGCTTTTTTTTGGCCATAACTTGTGTTTTAATTACCCAAATGGGTCATGCGAACCCATTTTAAACATCTACATTTCAAAAACTTTCCAGTGATATAAAAAACTTTTCAATCAAATGGGTTTTGACCCTTGCAATTGCTTTCTAAAAATTCAAGAGTCAATCGAAACTCTAATTCCCAAAGTGGGAACTCATTTGGGAATGTGGGGGTTCATTCCCTCACACTCTTTTACACTCTCGGGAGCATGAATGTGATTCCTGGGCTTCATTTTTGGCCTAAACCTTTGTAAGCCCTTGCTTTGGTCACGAGCCCAAGGCTAGGGTTGCAACATTAATTATGTTGATCTAACATGTCATCTAATTAATATTATGATTCAAATGAAATGATGTGGCCATTGAGGTCCACTAATTTTTTGATTAATAATAATTGACATAGCATGTCCAATGCAACTAAACATATGACTAAATATGTTAATATTCCATGTCGAATATGACAAATATTCTTAATAAGTTTGATGACGTGGTTATTAAAGCTAGGTTTGGATTAGGTTTGGGGTAGGCTAGGGTTAGGTTAAGGCTAGGTTTGGGGTTTAAGTCTAATTTAGGTTCGAGTTAATGTTGTTTTAGATTAGGGTTAAAATTGGGTTTAGGTTATGCTTATTTTAGGTTAAGGTTAGGTTAAGGTTAAGTTTGCTTTAGGTTTGGGCTAGGCTTGTTTTAGGTTCAGGTTAAGTTTGTATGTTTTGATTATAATTATTTTTGTAACTAAACATGTACACATGTCATGTCATTTATGACTAATTGCATGTGTCATTATCATGTGATAAACATAATGTTGGGGATTCAAAATATGTTATTGCCCACATTTTATAATCTAGAAAATCTAAAGACCCCTTGTGTCGCATAGTATAAAGTAGTTAGATGAAGATGACCTCCAAAATAGTATGCGCCAACAATTGGGCCTTGCTTGTGTGCACCTACAAAACCACCATACATGCGAAAATTGACCATATACCATATAATAAAAAACTAACTGGAAATTGCGGTGCATGTAATAAAGAAGCACGCACCTTTGACACATAGTATTCCAAAACTGAAGACCTTTGAAATCCACAACTAGTGTTTGGATTGGGACTCCCTTAGAATTCTAGCTAAATATGTTGATGTGGAATTGGATTGTTTTATAATATATCACACTATACCACAAATTTGCATCCTACAAAATGTTTAACTTCAAAACAATCCAACCACATCGACCCATTTAACCACACCTCCAAAACATTTGGCATAGGTTTGAAAACCACAAGCAAGTGTCTATTTCTTTAACTAACACAATGACACCCTAAAGATCTTGCATAATTGAAAATGCAAAGCAAAGTATGGAAACACATAATCTCTAAAATGGACCAACTTACCTACAAGGTCACCTTGTATTTATAGCATAGAAATTTGAAGGTCAATCTTGCCCATTTTGCACACCTTGGGATTGTTGGAAATTGGAATTTCATTGTTAGGGATACTCCAATGTACAAGACTGCTACACAATCTATTTACTATCTACAATGTCAAGTTTTACACCCACTCCCAGGTATTCTATATACAATCCAACCAAATCCCTAGGTCAATATTCCATAGTCTATACATAATCCCAATTCTACACTAAATCCAAACCACTTACACCCAATCTACACAAAATCCCAATGTTGGGTTTATAAAACTGACTTGAAGATGACCACTCTTTTTTACCACAATTGCCTCTTGAAAAGCCAAATTGCCATCCTCAACATGCTAATTAGACCCTTGTTTAAATCTTCAAATATCACCACCTTTTGCAAAACCCAACTTACATTATCACCTTTCTATAGTTCACAATATCATAGTTATAGGGTACAAAATTTTGCAACACACTAGTCAAAAGCCAAGTCACAAGTGTTCACACCATAATGTTTTAATGTTTTGCTCAGATGTTGCCTACACATTGAGGTCCAAATGTCACATTATAATATTTATACACCTCCACTTCCTTTAATAAATCAGGAAAGCAACCCACATATTCAAAGAAGAATTCAACTAACTTAATGGAAGCAAGAATTATTCAAGTTTGCATTTGGATTGATCCAAGTGGCAATCTTGGTTGGATTTAACAACAAATGAGGGCCAAATCCATATCAATTTTGCCTTGACAAAACTAGCACCTACATTGGTAGGTTGGTAAAAATCCAGATACTTTGTCTCAACAACTTCTAAACATTATATATACATGGTCCATAATCAAAACTAGGGATTCTAAATCCATCATTAACATTTGTTGCTCATATAAATACAATAAGTTTAAAACCTACTTCTAATCTTGAAAAGGTGAAGGTAACTATGTATTAGGAGTTGGTTCACCTTGACTTAATCAAATTTTCTAATATTAAACCTGTAGGTGAATGTATAGGGTCTTTGTGACCTTGATCCCAAGGTTGAAACACCATCATCCCCTAATGTTCTATTCATCTATTACCTAAAACATTGAAGTTCAAATGTTAGTCTATTAGTATTACACATCTACTTATTTTAATAAATTTGCATCCCAACCCACATATTCAAACAAGAATTCAACTAGCATAATGGATGAAAGAATTAGTTGGAATATAATTTAACCAAATGTCAATTTGGATGTTAACCCCAACTTACATCTTGGTGTTTAAAGTGGATAGTTTTAGCAAAAAAAATATTAAATGACCCAAAATACCCAACTATGAAGAAAGGTTACCTTTAGATCCAGAAGAAGCAAGATTTTCTTCATCTTGCTCATCATCATCACACTCAGATGGCATAGCTAGCTCTTTAGCCAATACTTGGGTTTGGGTGATTATTTTTCCATCAATTTCATCCATGTTTTTAAGGGGAGCAAGTACTTGGTCAAGGGGGATTGTCATTTTAAAACTTGCATGATTGGCATTATTGCCTAGGTCAAACATGGAGATCTTTGGGTTGGTTTCTCTAGTGAATTTTGACCTTTGCCTTCTTCTTTCTTCACATGGAACTACCTTTTAACTTCCTCTTGACATGACATTTTCTACAAAAAAAACTTGAATGACATGCATCAGAAATGCAAACGATTCAATAGAAAGTGGGAGCAAGCGTTCAAAGTTCACCAATGTGAACCCATATTCATCTCATTTAACTGTGGCTACAAATCTGGAATAGTTTGCCACCACCTAGTTATAGAGAAGTATAACAGTTTGGAATCTCCCATAGTCAAAATTTAGGATTTTTTCAATCCACCCAACATATTCAAGGGACACCAACATTGGGTTTTGATCATTGGAACAAGAATGACATTCTTGTTCAAATGTTGCTGCCACCCCAGAATCAACAGTTGACAAATGTTATTCTACACTAGCCACTCATAAGTGGTTTCCAAAGGCCCACATAGATTGATAGGCAATGGCATAGTTCGATGGTGGTGTGATGATTGAAATGACATATGGCGAAGTGTCTCCACTTGTTGCCATGTCCTCTACAATAGCAATAGCAACCCAAGGACTCAAATGGTGCCAATTTTGCCAAATCATTTGGGTAAGTCACTTTCCTACCCCTCCTTGCTATTGATCATGCAAACACTTCCCTTTCATGTGTCCTTCTTTGCTAGGCTACTTGGTACCTCCTACACATAAGGATCTAGGAAAACATTAACCCTATGTATGTCCATGAAAATAAAACATATCATTATCTAGCAAGATTGGCCAACACATGGCCACAAGGGCAATTCACACAATTAACTAGTAGGCCGATCATACCATATTCAAACCTTCCAACATGAAACGACTAGATTTTTTTGTCAACATACATAATCTAGCATGTGCATCCTGGCACAATCAATAACATTTGAATTGAATCAAGCTTTTGCCAATAAGGGCATTCGTCTCACTCGCACCATGGGTAAGTTGTTGTTGCATTATGTAGGACAAATGTGTGGGCTTAGCTCTTGAGGTCAACGCTCAATCTACAAGGGCGTCCATTCCCCTCAAGCACTTCATCATGCATTATAGGCTCTTCCAAGTCATCCAAAACTCTTCTCCTTGTAAATTTAACTTGTTGGATGTATTTTGTACAAAATCCTAGGGCTTCCTCAATAGCATACCCAATTGCCATGCTCCCTTCTAGCCATCCCATATTTCGAACATAGCCTTTTAAGGCTTTCATGTACCTCTCCATTGGGTACATCCATCGTGTGTGAGTTGGTCCACAAAGGTCAAGTTTTTCTACTAGGTGGATTAATAGATGTGTCATCACATCAAAACATGGAAGGGGGAAGACCTCTAAAGTAGACATGGTTTCAACAACTTTTGCCTTTAACATTAGCGCGGTGTTAAGATCAATCACCTTTAAACATGGTTTAGCAAAGACCCGACTTAAGCTAATAAGAGACATTCGTGTCTCTTCTTGCAGCAAATTGCAAAGGCCAAGGGGAAGTACCTACAGCATTAAGATATGGTAGTCATGGAATTTTAATCCTTCAACTTCCCATCTTTATGAACCTTCTTTTGCAAATTTGAAGCATAATTTGTTGGGGATTTTAACTTTTTGATAACATGCATAAAGGCCTTCTTCTCCTTATTTGTCATCGCATAGGCTGTAATTGGTTTTATGTAATTGTCATTAGCCATTTGCTGCAACTAAAGTTGAGGCCAGATGCCAAACGCCTCCATATTTCTCCAAACCACCACTATGTCTTTCTTCGCAAATATGGTTTTTACCATGTTCTCACAAATATTCTTTTCGTAGTGCATCACATCCAAAATGTGTCTCATCAACAAATGCTAAAACATAACAACCCATAACCCATTAATCCAAACCTTCATGTTCCATCTTTGAAAATAGCCACATTGTATGGAAATCAAAATGCCTATAAATTTTTTTTCTCAACATCTTTAGTAGATACCATAAATCATAGACCTAATAGGGGTTTAGGCATATACAATGTGTATTTCAAGTTGCAAAATAACAAGTTTAATTATCAACCAAAGAAAGTTGCAAAACAAATACCCACACTTCCAATTTGATCAAATTTTTGGGCAATATCATGTCATCTCACAAAATTCAACCCCATGAATCTTGCACCAACAACCATTGAATACACGCCATCTAACCAAGGTTTAAGGCATTGTAAATGATCATGTCAAAATTCAGACTAGCTAATTACCAATGTACATGCCATTTGATCAAGGTTTTAGTTAGTGTAATTTGATCCAACAAAATTCAGAGCTATGAAAATTGTTGTGCTAAAAGTTCATTATGAAAGGATTGTTAATCACCAATGTACATGCATTTATGGAATTTAAAATAAACCTTGGAAATCGAAGGTTGAGACCCTTAACCCTATTCCTATGTGTAGGCCAAAAACCTTGAACCTAAATGTAGACACAACATTATAGGGCAATATCATCTTATCCAACTTAATTTAGACACAAGAAAATTGTAAAAGTTACAATTAAATACATGCCATCTAACAAGGTTGATCACATTGTAAATTGATTATGTCAAAATTTTGACTTTCAAAGTAATGTTATTTATCAATGTACATGCATTTATGGAATTTAGGATAGACCTTGGAATTCACTGGTCAGGACCCTAAACCTAACTGTTGACCCAACATTATATGGCAATATCATGTGATCTAACAAAATTCAAACACATGAATCCTATACAAATTAGAATTGAACACATGCACCCATCTCATAAGGTTTAAGGCCTTAAAATTTTTCTATCAATATCTAGATTCTCAAAGTAATGCTACTTACTAATGTACATGCTGGATCTTATCAAGGTTCTGGATAACACAAAATTTGATCCAACAAAATTCAAAGCTATGAAAATTGTATGGATGCCCAATGATGTTACAAGTCTACAATTGCATGGGTTGAATTTAGGACAATCCTTAAAATTGCAAATTAAGACCCAAAACCCTGATCTTAAATGTAGATTAAAAACCTTACACCTTCAGCAAAACCAACATTATAAGGTAATTTCCATTTAATCTAACACAATTCAAACCCATGGAAGTTGTACAAATGACAACATCCCAACATTATAAAGCAATATCATTTAATCCAACAAGAGTCACACCATGAAGGTTGTACACATGACCAATGAACACATGCGATCTTATCAAGGTTTTGGGTAATGTAACCTAATTCTCTCCAAATTCAATTTCTAAAAGTAGTGGTTTAGGGTTGTACATGCCTAAGGTTCTAAGTAGTGCAATTTGATTAAACAAATTTAAGAGCCATAATAATTGTGTGTGATCCAATTCTTTACCAATGCATTAATATTTGGTTTTGCAACCTTTCTTTTTATCACGAAATTTGATAATATGATAGGTTGCTGCAACTTTCTTAATTGGAATTAACATCAATAAACATACCATCACTAGTAGCCATCTCCTATATTTCATTAATTATGTAGTATCAATTATTAATATTTTTAGTTGCATGCACCACACTTTCATTCCCCCATGTAATTTTTTTTATATTAGTTCTTGAACATTCTTAGGCAATGTTTTAAACTTTTTAATGAAATTTCCCCATGTATCAAATTATAGAGCCCTTTTTGGTGTATATAAGTAATCCAGAAAATTCCAACCGTATTTATTGTAAAGTTTTAATCTTTCTTTTCATTCACTAATTGTTGTAGTTTCTTTTAACCATTTTTGGCTTCCTCTTTTAACAACTGTCATAATCTACCATTTCTCGGACCATCTTTGATAAACATTGTTGTAATAATAAAAAAAATTAATAGATTTAGCCATATTTTGTTCATAATAAGTGAATAAATTAGGAAAAGTTATGACATGCTCAGCACCCATAACAATCATTTTATTTGTTCTATTTTCTTCTTTACTAACTCTATAAACTCCTAACAATATTTTAAATCCACAATGTAAAATTATATAAAATACATGAATTAGACAAAATCCTAAATCTTTTGTCTACTTCAACTTTTCCTTCTTCATCTTCCATTAATTTAATTGCATATGGAAGGATCACATAACCTTTTTCTTTAGTTTTTCCAACAACGAATTGAATTGATTCCCCAACATGGTTGCCAAATGTTAGCAATACATTTTTGCACCATCTGGATTCTTGTCCTACTCCATTAAAATAAATACCATGTAAAAATATTAACTAAGATAATTGAATTTCTGGAGAATTTACCATACATTGTTGAAGAGCTACAATTTTATTACACCATATAATGGAAATCAGAATTAAAAGAAATGTTCAAGTTTCCTTAGAAAAATGTCTGTACATTTCATTCATAGAGTGGTCTTTTTATTCTTAGGCAAGATTCAATATTTCTATTCTCAAAACAATAAAAAAACAAGTCCACACAAAGTCTCCTTTAACAAACTTACTTAAAATCCAACATACCCTCTAGCAATTCTAAGAAGTAGTTGTAATTGCTTTGTGTCATATTAGTAAACGGTTATGATTGTTTGTCTGTCATTTCGACACAATAAGCTCAACTTGTATGGACCTATCAACTTACTACATTTTGATAGTACAAAAAGTATTTGTTGAGATTGTGTGAAGTATTATTATTTTGTCAACATGCCTAAGTATTTCCTTTACTACTTTTTAAATAGTAGCATTGGCAACATCCATGACTCCTTACATGGTATACCATATGTAGCCACATTTATTGTTTGAAAAACATTGTGGTGGATTCTAGCTATTTTATGTTGTTGGGAAAACCTTGGCTTAGAGATGCAAAGGTTAAACATGATTGGGGTAATAATGTCATTATTGTCCAAAGTAATGGAATAATCAGAATAATATTAATCAACAGGAAACTGGGAGCAAAAATTAAAAGTCCCCAAGTACTTGTTTGTTATGACTTGTTGGAAGGGTTAATAGATGAAGAGGAAGATCTAATCTTTGAAATAGAACTAGAGTTGTTTTCAATTGGCACAATCACTATTTCAGATGAAACAATTTCATTACTAAGTATTGGAGTGTTAGAAGTCAAAATCAATGGAGAATTTGACATAGAGCAAGGGACATCATATCAAAAAGCAATGAAAGTGGTGCCTTCAACAACAAACACAACATAATTTCATGTTATACTAAAGATATCACTTGAAGATAAAGTTTATCTAGAAACTTATTATCATCATAGCCAAGCTAATATTGAAGTAGATGAGACACTAGCAAAAATATAAACACATAATCCAACTGGTAAATATGACTAGCCTATAGTATATGCCTTTAGATTGCTAAATAAAGCAGAGCATAATTATACTACTACATAGAGAGAAGCCTTAGCAATGGTTTATGCTTTGCATAAGCTTAAACATTTTTTGTTGGGAAACAAATTTGTCTTTTATGTAAACCACTTGGCTCTGGTATACTTAGTCAACAAACCATAGGTGTTTGGAAGGATAGCCAAATGGAAGTTGTTATTTTTGGAATATGAATTCATGGTAGTCTACAAGCTTGGTAGAACACATGTGGTAGCTGACGCTTTATCTAGATTACCAGATATTTCAAAATCATTGGGAGCCCCAAATTAAATTGTAAATGCATCATTATTATCTATAGAACCTATATGGATGTAAGAAGTGAAAAGCTATTTGAAGACAAGTCAAATGTCAAAAACTCTGAACCTAGCTCAAAAACAAAAGTTGGCCAGAAAGGCAAAAACCTTTACTTTGAAGGAAGGAATAATGTATAGAATGGGACAAAACAATAGACTCTGTAGATGTTTGACCATCTCAAAAACACAGATTGTTTTGAAGGAGTTACATGAAGGAGTGGAGGAGGACATTTTGTTACAGATATTACTTTAAAGAAAGTTTTGGATGCAAGATATTAGTGGTCAACTCTATTCAAGGATATTCATGAATTTTACAGAAGTTGTGATAATTGTCAGAAAATTGGAGGACTAAAAACAAAAAGTTTAAACAAGTTGGTAACAACATTTCCAAAGGAACCTTGTATGAAATGGGGTTTAGATTTTATAGGTCCAATTAAACTAGCAAGAAGACTAACAAAAAACAAACATATCCTGGTAGCTATAGATTATGCAACTAAATGGGTACAAGTAAAGGCATTCAGAACTAATATTGCAGTAGTTATAGCCATATTCTTATATGAGTATATTCTAACCAGATTTGGATGTCTATTGACCATAGTTATAGATCAAGGAGTACATTTCATCAATGATATAATCAAATATTTAATAAAATAATTTTTATTGAAGCATGTTAGCTCAACTACCTATTATCCACAAGGAAATGGACAAGCATAATCTACTAACAAAGTCATTAGTAGGCTTTTGACCAAGTTAGTCAATGAGAAAAAAACAAACTGGGATGAACATCTATCCATAGTTTTGTTTTCATATTGGACTATTTATAAGGTGGCAATAGGTTACATGCCTTACTAGTTAGTCTATGGTTTGCATCTTTTAATGCCAATATAATATGTTCTACTAGCTATTAGTGGGGACCACAAAGATGCAGAACCAACCAAAATACTAACTACTAGAATTATGGAATACAGAAGTTATAAGAGAATAGATTGGAAGTTCAAAATAATGTAGGAGAAAATGAATGGAATAAATTTTCTTAGAGTTAGTAGAAACACATAAAGAAGAAATTTCAATTTAAAGATTATGTTTTTTGGTTTCCCAAGGGAAAAAAGACACATTTGGGCAAATTTAAGAAAAGATGGTTTGGACCATTTAGGGTACAATATTGCTTACCCAATAACACAATTCTTGTTTCTGTCAACAATTTTGAACCAAACCCAATTTTGGTCAATGTTAATAAGTTGAAACCATATAGATATGTAGATCATACATTGAAGGTGAATTAAAGTTTAGATAATAAAAAATCTTTAGATCCTATAGATTCTGACCATAGGGATGAGAAATCTGATGAAGATTTAGAAGATCAGAGAAAAATATAGATCATTGGGACTAATCAGACAATAGTATCAGAAGCCTAAGTAAATCTGATGAATCAGTAGGTTATGAAAATATTCACAGATTGTGATTATATAATTTCATAATCATTGGATTATGGGTTAGATAAGTTTTTCACATCAAAACAAAACTTTATCGATTTGATGAATCAACATAGATAGAGGAAGTTTCTAGTGTAGACAACACCATGTCGTCATATTTAAAACCATCATTAGAAAAAACCAATGCCACGTCTACAAAATTTCTAGGTTAACAAACATTTATTATAACCCATGTCGTTGTTAATATGAACTTCCACAAGAAACGACAAGCGTAAAAAACCAAAAAAAGGACAAGTCATTAAAACGTTAACCCTAAAGTGAAAAATAAAATGTCACTTTATGAAACAGGATGATTATGATTAATAAGGTGGCAAAGAACAAAGTGTTTTTTCATTTATGTTTTCTACAAGCAAGTTATTATCATTTTTTGTTTTTAAAATGAGTGTAGAAGAAAGTTTTGTGGAGAAATTGCAAAGACTTTCTAGAAAGAAATTACAAAAGTTGAGAGAAGAACAAGAAAGATAGAAAGAACAATAGAGAGCTACAAATATTTTGCTTCTATAATTTAGGTTTGCCATTTCCTTTTCTTATTTATTCTTCTTTTTCTTTTCAGAGATCTTCTCTGATATCCAAATTTGAAAAATCTTTTGAAGAATTTAGAAAAAACTAGAAATATTATAAGGAAACTTTGAGGAGATATAGTTTTAAGAAGCCTAGAAGAGAAGCAAGTTTTAATGAGCAAGTTGGTCCCATTTCCATTTTTAATTCTGAACAAGAAAAGTAGAAGGATGATTTACTATAAAAATAAGAAGTGCCATTACATCAAGAAGAGCCTACCTAGGATCAAATTATAAAGAAAGTCAACATTCCCAATAAGAAGCACATGAAGAGAACAAATTGACAAGCAATGGCTGCAAATCTACGTGGGAAGAAGGTGCAAACTCACCAAGATGATGAGGTTAGGTATCTTTTTACTCCTATAGAGCAGAGTTATAATAGTAATTTGAAAAATGTTTTGGTTTGGACAAGCTTTAGAGAGGAAGAGAAAGCTTGGGTAAACAAAACTCGATTGGTAGGTTTATTTGAGGTTGAGTGGAAGACTCCTTGCCATAACATTTTTGTTGAATATTTGAACAAATGGAAGTTGGATTTTGAACATAACAAAATCAAGGTCATGTTGGGGGAAGAGTAAAGAGTTATAGACAAACATCTGTTGGTAGAAGTTTTAAAAATCTACCATATAGGAGAGATAGAAGTAAACCATGTAGAGATGTCAGATGCCAAAGTAGAATTTGTAGACATAGTTGATAGAGTCCCAAATATACAACACCAATGAAGGGTGGGTTGTAAAGAAGATGAGGTCAAAGTATGCCAATGGAATTGTTGTTATTTTGCCCATTATTTACTCGAAAGATAAGGTGCAATGTTTTAGCAATAAATCTACTATGATGATTTAATCATGGAGAGTTTGTTAATTAGGCTACAATTATGTATTTTCAATTGGTCAAGGAATTGATTAGATGGGAAAAATGTCAAAAAAACATGACTGAAGGAACAACCAAAAGAGAATGAAAAAAAGATGTATGCCATTTTGCTATAGTCTTAGGAGTCCTATTTTAGAAGTGGTTTCCACTAGAAGGAGTAGAGCCACAAGAGAAAAAGAAGCAAGCAGAGTAATTAAAGGAGGACACGAGAAGAAAGGAGAGTTTGAGGGATAGGTTTATAAAAAACAAAAGACCTTTGAACCCTACACACATTTCGTTTAAAAAGGAGAAACAACTAGAAATTAGGACAACTAGAAGAGCAATTATGATGTCTCAATTTGATGATGATGAGGAGAGGGAGACTTTGCAGAAGAGGCAGAAAAGACAAGAGGATACTGCAATGAAAGGTAGTATTAATCCTCAATAGGTAGCAGAATTGATGAAAAAGCAACAACATCAACATCAAAGACAAAAAGAGAAATCCATATTTCCTAAGTCTGATCTAAGACCACAGATCTTTCCTTAGCAATAATAGAGATTAGATGGGTAGGAGCATTAGAGATGGCCCAAAAAGGAGCCAAAGTCTCAAGCTCAATAATAAGCACAGGAGCAAATATAAGATTTTGATCAGGGTCCACCAGAAGTACAGTAATTTGTTCCATCACCATAGAATAATGAAGGTATGCTACCTTCAAGACCAAGTTTTGTAACATGCACAAATGTCTTTAAAGAGATCTAGATTGCACATAGAAATTTAGGTTCTTCAAGTATAAATTCTAAGGGTTAGACTTTTAGGTTTCATACATTAGAGTCTGTTCAAGGGTTAGAAGTAGATTTAAATGAACATAGAAAAGTTGATAGTATGTTTCAACAGTAGTAGAGTAAAATGTATAAATGACCAATATTCTATTTAGACTTTTTGATTTGGAAATTAGAAATAAGCAAATTATAGAAGAGAAAGAAAAATCTGTAGGGGGTTTTGGAGAAGGAGTAGAAGCTCAAAGCATAATTGTAGGATAGGAACAATGAGAATAGTCAAGTATTGGCAGAACTACAAGCAACCAAACAAAAGATTAATACTATGGAAAGGCATGGCAAGGATCTAGAGAACATCAGAGGGGAAAAGGATTCTTTATAAGCAATTTTAAATAGATAGATGATGTGCTCCCAAATCCCTAGCTAGACTCAAGTTGGGTCTAAGTTACTCTCATAGTGGAATTGTGAGGAATTTGGGGCATGTTCCTAGCTCTCAGCACTAGAAGGGGTAGAGGGGCGTGCTGGAGTTCCGGGATGGGACTAGGAAGAGTGACAAGCTATTCACTTACTCGAACCTACATCAAACCAACCAACAAGTTGGTTAGATCACATTCTGGAGCACCCTTGATGCTAAGACAAGCCACGGGCAACTCTGGACTCACTTGACTCACCACGGCCCAAACTCGGAGGAAGCCACCACCTTTCCCCATATAGTATACTCTATGCCTCTCCGTGGCACCCACATCCGAATGGCTTTTTGTCCTGGGACTCCCAAGGAGGAGTCCTGAAACTGTCTCGGTTTGGACTCCCGGGATTTTGAATGATCATAACTCTTTGCTCAAACCTCTGATTGGGATGAGGTTTAAAGCAAACTTGTAGCTCTCCTCGAGAGCTTTTCAACGGTGTGTCACACTTTACCTACACACATCAGGGTCGGGTCGATTCCCGAATTTTAGTGGTCGGGAATCAAATTGCCAATTTGACTCCCGGCCCTTTTTTTTGCCATAACTTGTGCTGCAGATGTCCAAATGGCCCATGCGAGGCTAGTTTCGACATCTACATTTCAATAACTTTCCAATGATATAATGAACATCCAAATGCGAGGTGTTTTGACCCTTGCAATCGAACTCTGAAGTTTCAGGAGTCCCGGAGGACTCCCAAGTCCCAAATTTGGGAGTGTGAGTTTCATCCTCACACTCCCTCTAAGTAGGGTTGCGACAATAGATGCCAATTATTGGAACTTGAAGATAAAGAAGGATATTTTGAGTGTAAAACACAACAAACTTTAGAGGGATTACAAGAATATGGAGCAAACACTTTTGAAGTAGCAAAAGTTGGAGGAGTTTAGAGTGAGTAATGGTAATTTACATCAAGCCAATAATGACATATAAAGGCAATTTGACCAAAGGCATGCACAAATGGATAGAAATTTGCAGAAGCAAATGGCCTTTAATGAAAAGTTACAAAAACTTCTGGAGGAGGCCAAGAGAATAAAACCTTTCAATTATGATAGTGGTTTCATAGATTATAGTGAATTCAAAAAGCAAAATACTTTGGTTTAGGTAAAACTCAAGGCGTTGTCAATGGAAGAAAAAAATTTAGATCTATGGTGGGATGGAGTGTAGGATATTATCCATAAAGATATTGGAAAGGTTTGTAGAAGGTATGAAAGAAATGAAAGGTTATACAAGCACAAGATATCTCAAATGGAAAAGGTCATGTCAGCATTTGAGTATGAACCTTTAATCCTTTCTCAAGAACCAAAAACCTCAGATGAGGAAGAAGATGGAGGGAATAATGATGGTGTAGGACCATTAAGAATAAAAACAAAAAAAGAAGAACTAGGACATCTAAAAGGAGGAAAGGATAGCCCTAAAAGGGAGGTTGGTGATAAGACATGTATCAGAACAGATTTTGGAACCAATAGAATCTGTTGTGCAAGAGGTAGTTTTCAAGAATATGCATTTGCAACCATAGAAATAGTGGAGTAGATACAAATTAAAGAACACAGAACTTAGGAAGTTCAACAAGATCAAACTAAACTTACATTAGAGCTACAATAGTAAAAGCAGACCTAGATTACATTAGATTTGAAGTCACAGTAGCAACGCTAAGTGACATCAGAGTTATAATCATAAGAGTAGATAACAACACATCATGAAACAATTGTACATTTGTTAATAGAGGCACCAAAAGAGCAACAAAGTTTGTATTCAATAAAAGATCATATATTGCTTTAATTTAAAGTACAACAGCCACATATGGAACAAACTATAGTCTAGATAATTTAGACTATAGTGTAGCAAGAGCAACATTAAATTTCTGAATCACAACATTAGAAACAACATCAAATTTAACTTTCTTAACAAATTTTTGATCTAGAATTTTGGGACATAATTTAGAGTATGGGTGGGGTAATGTGAAGGGAGTAGTTACTAGTGGTAATAGTTAGTATATTTTTACTTATTTAGTTATTGTTTTAGGAATTACTAACTAAATTTCATGGTGGGCCAAATTCTCGAAAAATTGGTCAAAGAAAAAGGCGAGGCTTGCACCATGGATGGAAAAAGGTGCTTGAAGCCTTTTAGCCCAAATTGGAAGCTGTGGTGTGTTATGGATTCCAAGCACAATAAGTGTGCTCCCATTGTCGGATGGAGATAATTAGGGTGATTATTAGTGTGGTGTGCAAGGTGTAAATTGAAATATTCGGTTACATCTTAAGCATGATTGAGTTAGCGGGGAAGACATTGAAGATGGATGATAAACAAGAAGCACATAAGCAATGATCAATGGAAGCATTAGCATGTTCGTGTGAACATCTAGGTGTCATCAAATTCCTTACTATCCACATAGAGACCATGGAAGCATACACATTGTGGTGGAATGGGGGAACTTTTTGAGAAATTTTGGATTACAACACAAAGTACCCCCCCATTATTAATAATGGTATTTTATTACAGTACGGTTGGTTAGATATGGAAGGGAGAACATAACTTATCACCTTTAGGCAAAATCGTTGAAAGTTGGCATAGGCATTCATAAACATTATGAATGTAGTACATCATTGTGGAATTTTGCACAATGACTTAGCCAAGGACAACATTATGTTGCATTTTCTAGCAAACAAACTAGATGTTGTGTGCATAGGTGTGTGTGATTGGGGTGAAGTTGGGTGCTTGCAAAAGGTTACGCCATCATTGTATGATTTTGCAAAGGAGCAAGATGCCACCAACATTAAAAAAATGCATTGGTGGGTTGCCCCATAATTGTTTTTTGTTTACAATGAATTAGGAATTGCAAATTCCCTTCGATGATTGGCCAAACAATAAGCCACAACTTTGAAGTCTGAAGCATATTTGGTGGGTAGGCAGGCAAATGTCATATGGGGTGATGATTGGGATGCAAAATATTTCGTGGACAATTCAATCAAGATGCCATTTGGGAAACTTATCCATGATATGTATGACCCAAATCTAAAGGCATGAAGAACTATTCAACATGTCGTGCACACATTGATGGGGCCTCCATACAATTGGATTGCACTTCAAAAGTGTTATTGAAGGCAACCATAGACATTTTATCGTTGCTAGATATGGAATATGGTGTAATTTGCATCATCTTTTAAAAATGACATGTTTTGGATTCACGGATTTTATAAAACCCAATTTTGTAAGCGAATCATGTTGTCATGTGTAATCAAATTTGAGATTTGTGAATCCATCCTCTTTACACATTTGAAATTTGTGTCCAGATCTATGTTTTATAATGATGATTGGTTTCTTATAAATATAATCTTATACAATGATCATTTACAATTTTACACAAGTACTACCCATCTATTTTTTATATTTTTGAATTATGGATGATTGGATTTATCATTGATAATTTGCTCTGATAAATGCTTTCATATAATTGATAAACATCAAATAATGAAAAATAATCAATAAAAACTCATATAAAGCAACATTTCTTAATGCACACTTTACAAAACATTCGTGCTTTGTAGATTTTTGTTTTGGTTTTTTTTGGCATTGCCTACCAAGGTGAGGATATTGTGTTTAAATTCATTATAGAATATAATAGCTTAACAAATTTTGTTGTAATCAATATCTTGAAGGAGTTTGGTTTCTTTTAAAAGATTCTTTTTTGAAGATTATATTTTTGAATGGTGAAATATTAGAATTTCCATAATTCTTCTTTTGCCTTAAGATATATTTTTAATGTAAATGGTAAAGCCATAATCACACGTGGAAAAGATGGTGATTGAAAATTTTCGGTCATTGTGGTGATTGAAAATTTTCAATCACCATCTTTTCAATCATTCTAAGATTAGTGATCAAAATTTTTTGATCGTCGCAAGATTGACAACTAAAATCCATTTTTGGTCACTGATTGTAATAGGGGCAGCCCAAGTGTGAACAAGATTTTCCTACCTTCGTCTTGACAAACGCTCTAGATGCGTCAGGATGGACGTTCATGTGACCCCAATGTAAAATGGATGTGTCATGTCAATTTTGACAACCCTGCATCTTCTTTAGTGTTATCTTTGGCACTTGCGAGTGACAACATCTAATTATGCCTGTATTTCATAGGCCTTGTTTTGTTGCAAACCAAGCAACATCAAATAAACATTCTCCCATTCTTGTCCCAACCTATGCACAAATAAAAACCCAAGTAAAACAATGTTAGATTTTCAAGGTAAATTTCAATTAACAACATAATCAACATTTTTCATTTTATGAAAGTACTAACTACCTTGCACTGGATTCTCTGGCCTGCAAATGTGTGTAAGATCTAACCTCCAAGATGTTTGACCAACCCACAAAAGCTTACATGTATAAGAGAGAGGACATGATTGAAAAAAAACATGGTTTTTTTGTGATTTTATCATTGAGATGATAGAGTTATCAAGGTTCATAGTGTGGGAAATTTTTGTAAAGGAAGTAGCTTCAAACATTTACACAACTATATCATGAAATTGTTTGGAGGAAAGTTTGGAAACACACAGACATGGTCCTCAACAATCCAGCAGGGAAACTTGCAAACGATGTACAAGGAAAATGGCGCAAAAAATAACGCATTTATCAAAGCTCCATTTGAAATTGTAGTCCATTTTTCATTTGATCGCATGCGGGAGCCTCAGAAGATTCATCTTCAGTCAACGCGTGTGCAAACATTTTCATATCCAATATTTGGTTTCCTGCTAGACTGGAAATTGAATTTCTGTGGGGTCTTGACTTGTTCCTGGTTCTTGATTTTGTACCTCAACTGTGATTGGACCTTTTGTTTTGCTGTTTTGAATAAGCATCTCAAGAAACTGTAATAAAATGACATGTGCACCAAATTTGAAATGAAGTGAGGCATCACAGTGGTGTGAAAATTTGGGCTTAGCTCATATAAATTCATGCAAGATACCCTGAGTATATTTGACTAAGCTTCTACTTGGTTGACGACAATGTTGATCTCACATTCACTAATGTTGTTTAGGTGGCTATAATGATTGGCCCACACGTAACATTTAAATGCTCCTTTAGTGTATACTACGCAATATTTATATTGTTTATGGGTGAAGAGGGGCAAACACGAATAGGAAATTTGGATGTGATAAATCGTGATATTGCCCCCATTTTCATAGTCCATCACTGAAGCTACTCTAAATCTGCAATATTCAAGCGATGAAGAGAGGAGTTCACGATGAAGAAAAGTGTGATCAAGACAGGTGCTGTGATTTTTGTTAGTCTAACAAAGTCTTCAAGTTTGAATCTTCTCGTTTTTTTTGTTTGAAATCAACGAATTATTGTTCTAACCTGTCATTAAAAACAAAAAAAAATCCCATCAAACAGACCAGCCGAATTTTTTTTGAACCAACCAGTCAAAAGACCAGAAGACTAAAACTAATACTCGTGTTCAAATCAACTCAATTGCCACCTTCAAAAATAAGGTGGACAAAAAAAATTGCCTGTCAAAAGACCAATGGCACCCAAGTAGATGTCCAAAAATAGAAAAACCGAGTGTTCAGAACGAACCAGTTAGTCGAGTTCATTTTTTGGGGAACTTGCATGGAACAAATTTTCCTATTTTAACAAGTTAGCTGGAATCCACCGCAAACTCAAATCCAGCGGCTGCAAGTCGGGTTCCCTTGAGATTTCATCACGCCACGCAATTCATGTATGAGCGAGATCAGTATTTTACATCATCGTCTAGGGTTTAGGGTTTGGGTCTAGGGTTTAGGCTCACCCGCGCGGGCTGTGGAGGATCGATCCCGCCCGCGTTCTATCTCGATCATCATCCACTTCTAGATTTGCTTCCTCTGGATGTGATCACTTGATTAATCGTTTAATCGCGTACAATGGATCAGACTAGATTACTGTTACCTAGCTAGCTAGATGGTTTAATCCCTGAGATCATGGATGCATGATCTACAGTCTAGATCATTGTCTAGCTGATCCAGTACGAACGAACATGGATCCATGATCAGCCTAGATCTACATTTCGTGTGATCAATAATATACCCATATTCTACTATGTTCTAAAAATTTTCCTACCACAAATTGTACAGTATTAATTGCAGCGTGAGAAGAAGATCATATAATCGTCGTCCTCGGGCCCATGCATGCATGAAATCATCTTCTGCGCGCATCGAATAATTCGTTGCAAAATTTGAAGATGATCGGTAGTAGTTGCCTTATATAATGTCAGTACATTGATCCGGTTATGCTAGAAGATTGACCTGTCGCTGCTGCAGTCGGAAAGCGAGCTGTACATCCTCTCGATCTGGTGGCTCATACCGAGTCTTGAACGCTTTCGGCCATATCGGAGTTTGTGATCTCTGGAGGCCCAAAAGAATCTGAAACGAAGTCTAGCCATGAGCAGGGAGGGAAATCGGACGTTGCGTCACCCATGAGCAGTTCGTGATCTGCAACTACTTCATCTTCAACCTGCAGCTGATGATGATGATGATGCACAGGGGATGATGACGCAGCAGGAGCAGGCAGCTTGATTAAGGGAAAGAAATCCTTGTCTTCAAGTGTTTCTAGTCCTGCAAGTTCCACCTCGTCAAAATCATGCATTGCTGAAGCTGCTAGCTGTGAAGTAATTTCTGGCTGCCCGCCCTGATGATCAGCAGCAACATGAGCTGTAGCAGGTTGATGATCAGTTTGATGTTGAAGTACCGAACCCATTGGTGGCGCAGAAGTAGGCCTCATGGGTGACTGATGATGATGATGATGATCCTGCTCCTCGCGACTAGGAACTTGCTGCAGGCTCGCAGCTTTATCAGCCGCCGCCTGTACTGCGCCGCCACGCGAAACTTTTCTTTTCCTCTTGCGAGTGTTGGCTGTCTGAGAGCAAGTGTGTACACCCAAATAGATAACTTGGAAGACGGAAGGGTCTTTGTCGGTAGGTTGTACCATCTTCTTTGCCCTACAATCCTTCACACTGCACTTGTAGTACGCTCTGCAATACAATAACATACCCATGAGCCGCCAAATTAATCACTGATGCATTCATCATCAACAACAACTTGCATTAATATTGATATACACAAACTTCAATCAAGCTGATCACTCGCCGAGCAGGAATTCAGAAGTAGAATCGTCAGCCTACCTGGAAAAATTAGCATTGTAGATGTTTTTGCTGCCGTACTTCTTCCACCAGGGATGCCCATCTTCTGGAATCCCCTTCTTACTACTGTCTCCGGGTCGCAGATGCTGGTACAAGATGACAGGAGCCTGATGCTGTTCTTCAGCATTACTCCCTGCAGCTTGTCTGCAAAGCATACGATCATGTTCAACATGGTTAACTCCGACACAAACTGATGATCACAGTTGCTGGCAGCATTCTAATATATAAATCCATTTCTTGCTGCTTTTGTTCATGTCTGGTTGGAAGAATAATCATGCAGTCTAGTCGACGACGTAGCTAGCAGCTGCTCCATTGAGTCTCATGATGCGGACGAATTCAGAGCTAGCTAGGCCGTGCTGCTGTGATATATAGCAGCTATCTATAGTTTAATCTCTTGGGATACATAAAACACTCTAAAGTCGAAACCGAAAAAAAAACAGGGAAAGATTTCAAACTGGAGGTGTACTAGTGCATACATGTCCCGTTTCCAGGCACGAATATTTGGGTTGCGTCTGGACGTGAATGAGCCGTCATTAATCTGTCGCTGTTGATCAGCGTGATCATGATCCTCGACTTGAGGAATGTGGTCGTCTCCTGCTGCACTAGCACCCTGCATCGTGATATCCTTAGTGGCGGACAAGTTGACTCGAGCTGCTGCAGGAGGTGCAGTACTTGCTGCAGCTGCCTGCCTGATCACCGACTTGGACGGCTCGTGAATCTCCGGTGTGACCATGATCATGTCCGGCGCGGCAGCTTGAATATCATCGGGCAATTCTGCGTCCATTACTGTTTTGTGAATCCATTCGAAGGTTTGTTCTCGACTGGGGTCCAAATCGGAATCTAGCATGTTCAACGACTTGTCGAGGGATCGCTGATAACCTGCACAATGCAGAGAATGCATCATGAATTCAACTGTATAATTACTATCAACTGTACCGGTCAGAATCTGCAATCTGTATACGGATCAACCATTTTCAAGAGCCCATATAAGGCATCGATTGATACCCGATCATCAATACATAGAACAACCTGCTAGAATCAAGATTGTTCAAGATACATGTATGGAGGAATCAGGATTGCGATCAGGATGGAATATTCAACAGCCATTTTTAGCTAGTGTTTTAGCTGGACTTGCAGAGGGCATTCGACAAAGTAGTACCTCTCTTAGAGTTTAAGGACCTTCCTCCTCCATTGGAGGTCAGCAACCTGGAATCCAAACTCCATTCTGGAGCTGGGCTGAAACGATCCTCGAACTTGAGGTCGAAGAAGTCCGGCTCAAGCTGCTGCTGCGATTTGTGATCATTCACGCGTCTTCCAGGGTATCTGCAGGACCCCTGCCGTGTCGTGACGGATCGTGCAGCAGCAGAAGCTGGTGGGGCTGGACTTTGGCCAAAAATCTCTGTGAGACGACAAAGGGCGAGGTGGCACCAGTCCAGTGAATTCTCAAGCTTCGCCCGTGTGAGAGATGTCAAGAGCGTGGAGGACTCCGACGTAGTACTAGTGCAAGTGGAACTGGTGTTCCAGCAGCTGCCTGCAACGTCGAATAGCTGCCCTGCTTCTTCTTCCTGTTGCATTTCATGAGAAGAAGCTGCTGCTGATTCGAATATGTCCAACAGATCCTGTTGGTCTTTGATGGCCCTTCCCAACATCTCCTGAACCTTGTCCACGCATTGGACTGATACCAAGTCCCTCTCAGCTGCTCCTATCTTCCTTATCACCGAGGCACTTAAACACCCATGAAGAACATCCATACTGTCTCTCGAGTTATAATATTCCTTCTTACCCACTTCCACAACAATCCCAGGTCTTTAAATATAGAACTCTTCTAGCAGATCAACTGAACAACCCAGTTGCAGGATCATCACCACCCGAAATCCTGAGATCAGAAAAAACACAAGTCTCATTCCTCATGAGATCTCATTAATCTTTCTTACAGCTGCTGCTGCTGCTGTTGCAGGGCTGATCTGCGAAGAGATGGACACGAGTAATTCCTGAATCCGATTTTTCTAGCCTGCAGCTTTGTGCAGAACATCAGCCGGACGACAAACTATGATGTAATTGTGAGATCCGACACAAATTCCTTATTAGAAGTAGAGGCTAATTTTTTTTCTTCGGCTGCAGTGCTGAGGATGAATCTGAAGACTGAGGAAATGTGCAGTAGCCAAGTGGTATTTTAAAATCAGTGCTGGATTACAGCATGGAAATTTCTGAAGAGATTTCTTATGTTTAGCTCGCCTAATGCTGATCTATTGCACTGGGCCTGCGTCCTTTAATGCATGATAGTTGAGAAGTTCTCCCGTGTTCTTCGAATCAAATGACGGACTACAAAATACCGAAGCTTCGTTGCTATTTCCCACAACTACCAGCTCCTGTGCGCGCATCCGCCTCCAGCAAACGTCAACGCACGTCGGGCTTGAACGCACGTTTTCTCCAATTTCGGCCACCGCCGAGACTCGGCCGTTTTCCTACCCACGAACCCGGACCACGATTATACGCAAGTAAACCAGCCCGCTTCTCCATTTGCTACCGACCTAAGCTAGTCTACGACCTACGAACCTGGACCATCATTATGCCATGGAATTAACCGGCCCGCTTTTCTATTTCCTACCTACCTCTGCTTGTTGAGCGACCTACCAAACTCGACCATTTATTATGCCCACGCAAACCAGCGCTCTTTTCTGTTCCCTACATGTCTATGCTAGTTTACGACCTACCAAGCTGGACCAAAGTTATACCAGGGAAACCTTCGCGCTTTTCAGTTTCCTACCTACCTAAACTAGTTCACGACATACCAACCTGGACGGGAAACCAGCGCGATTTTCTATTTCCTACCTTCCGCTAGTCTACAACCTGCCTATCTGTACCTTTTTCCGAAGGAAAAACGCCTTCTGCGGCAGGTACTAGATATCAACCAGTGTTGGCTGGATGCCTGGTTGGGTGGGTAAGGACTAAGGACCCCTAGTTCCAGTTCCAGGTAAAAGGAACTGAATCGCCCTGTCCGCCCTCTGTCACTCAACTTGACTTGGGGGTTGCCCTTGGCTGGTTAGTCAGGTCAGCCATTGTGTTCCAATTTTTATTTTTTGAAAAAAACTGAATAGGAACCTTTATGCACATTGAAGAACTGGGTTTAGGCCAGTGTTGGCCGGTTATTGAGTTTTGACCTGGTTATCAACTTGGGTATTGATAATCTACAAGTTGGTTCTTTGCTTGCTTGATTACCAGTTAATAACATAACTGTCTAGTATTGAATTTCCAAATTTTAATAACTTACTTGGACCACCTTATTATTACCCAGGCAGGTTATCAATTTTAAAATACTAAGCATGTTTATGATATGAAACAGAAATACAGAAGAATAAAATGAAAAAATACTTAAATTTAGAAAACCCTCTATCTAGCTAATAACTGACAGGATAATTAGTGGTTATCAATTGGTTACTTGGCAACCTACACTTATACTTACTTGATATTTATTACTCAAAAAATATTGAAAACCTAACTAGTACCTCAAAAAATATTTGATATTGATATGGTAACCTAATTGGCACCCAAATGATTTCTATTTTATATGTTTTTACAATTATGAAAAAAATCAATAACCAACCAACACTTTTTAAACCCAACATGTGGGATTCAACAAGAGCTAAGTGTTCTACCATTGGATTTGTACCCTAACATTCTTGTTTTTAAAATTTTTGCAATACATGCCTTTGCCCAAACCCTTTACATAAAATGGCATGTCTGGGTAAACTTAAAGTTTAAGGCTTGGCATTTCTTCTTCTTGTTGAGCTTTCACCATGGTTAGCACCATTGAGTTTTTTTGGTTTCCTTTTTTCCTTTTTGTTCCATCAAGCTTTCTACTTTTTTCTCCCTCTCCTTTTTTCCTTCTCTATTTCTATCTCCTTTGTGCTCAAGTTGGTTTGTTGCTTGCAACAATTTTTTTATTTCCTTTGCATTCAAAATGATTTTTTCCTTGTGAAATTTTTTGGACAAAGCTTGAGGATAGAAACTTTGATCTTGAGATTGTGATTCAAGCTTGTGTTTTTTCTTAACCTTTCCATTGTCTTCTGGGGTACCTTTGTTACATGTCACTCTAACCTTTTTGCTAAAGCTTGAATGCAATGTGTTTTGGAAGTACGTCATTGCATTGTCATATTTGTATTTTGGTTATTTGTTGAAATGTTTTGCAAGGTTATTATTGTCAGCCATGTCAAGTCATGTTAATTGCACATTTTTTACATTGACATAGCATAATGTCACATTAACTTAGGATCAACCTAATTCAACATTTTTACTTTCTGTAGGGGTAAAATTATTTACCTCCATGGCAATTGAAGTTCAATCACCAGAAAGTTTTTGGGGGACATAGATGATTGGCTAGACTTAGGTATTGATTCATGTATGATAATTGAAATTTGAACATGAAAAAAAAAAAATCCTAAGTATCAAGATGGGATGATTAAATTTCATTCTCCATTTTAACAATCTGAAATTTCTATTTAAATTTTATTTGAACAAGGTAGACATGTTGAAGGAATGGACCTTGGTCTCAACCTGTATTATTACCATAGATCAATCCCTTGATAAATAAATAAATCTTGATAATCAAGATGTGATGATTAAATTTGAGTCACCATGATTTCAATCGTTATATTGAGTTTTCAATTTTTTTTCTTTTGTTTCTTGCAATTGAAATTCAATCGCCACATGGACTAAGGTGGGCTTGGTTGGGACTAGGGTGTTCACAAGGATGAAGACTAAGTCCACCCTAGTCATAGTCTTGTATGGTAATAAAATTTCAGTTCCAAAAAGGTGGGGGGAAGGGGAATCTTTTCAAGTTTTTGTTTTTGGATTGAAATTTAGTTGCCACTTAGACCGTAACCGAAATGGAATTGCTCTTGGTCTTTTTTTTAAAAATGTTGGCTCATCCAAATGTGGCCACTAAATTTTGACCACCATCTTAATGATTAAGATTTGTTTACTAGAGACTTTGATCTTGGTCCCTATAAACATCCTAGTCAGGGTCCATTTGAAAATTGCCAATTCCATTGCAATCTGAAAAATTTGTTAAGATATGGTGACTGAATTTCAATCATGACAACACTACGACTGAGGTGGACGACATCCTATGTGTACAAAGACCTCAACCCCACTCTGGTCCACCTTAATCAATATAGGCCATGTGGCTACATGATTCCAATCCTATTTCTTAATAAATTAATTAATAATCAATTTCTTTGAAAACACTTGAAGGTTAAGGTGTTGGGACCAACATTCAATTAGCACAAGAACCTTATTAAGGTGGACCAAGTCTTAGTCCTTGTAGAAACTTCAATCCCACCCAAGTCCACCCCAATTATAGTCCTCATAGTGATCAAATGCTACACTAGGAAACAAAAAGTAATATTGCCTATCATAACAATTAAAATTTTGTTTCTTTTAGATTAAAATGTGTTTGTCACAAGACCACAAGTAAGGTGGACTTGGTCCTAATCCTTGTGAACACACTGGTTTCACCCTGGTCTCACCTAAATTCATTTCAATGCATGTGGCAATTGAAATTCAGTCATCACATCTCAATGGTTCAGATTTTTAGTATTTTTAATGAAAATTTAGGATCTAGTTTTGGTTGTCAAAATTCACCCAAGATTTAATAAATAATGAATAATAATAATAGTAATTTTTTTAATTGTGGGAATGTCTAGTCAATATCACCATTGACCAAAGAAATTGATGCATATGTCATGATGTTAATTTGACAACTGATGTAAAAATGATTTTTACACTCACCTTGCACACTACTATGAAAGTTGAGATTACTAGAATTCAAGGTGTAAATCAACCTTACATGCACAATGATTTAGAATTACAAGAGCTCACGTTGAAGATGATGACACATTATCAACACACATGGGTTATTTTAAACATTTTTTTGTTCCGACTAGGACACATAACGTGTTGATAATCATGCTTGACTATCGCTTGAAAACATGAAGTTTATGTGAGCAATTTTCTTGCATATAAAAATTGTGATAAAATACGATATGAAGGTGGTGTATTCTTCACTTTTGCTACATGTTTATTTCTATCTAAATTCAACAAGGGCATTATGGGAAGTAGTGATAGTTGAAAATAATGATTTCTTTTTTGGGTGGATTTGTGTTAAGTGATGATATAATCAAATATACCTTGAAAATTGAATTTCAAATGTTTCACCAGTTACGTTGCTTATGACTTTATCATATGTTCTCGAAGGTGGTTGTATGTTCTTGAAGCCTGTCATGTGCTTGAAGTAAAGTCAATGTTGTTACACTAAAGGTTTTCCTTGTGAATGGTCTTGATTTTGTTATGGGTTATATTGTGAACCATTTGGATTTTCCCATTTGCTAGAAGTCAAGTCAGTGATGTTGGATTACGAATCTTTTTTTTATAAATGTTTGTGATTTTGTCATGTTGTGCTCAAAGTTCATGTTGTTGCTTTTGTTTATTTCAAGTGGGCCGAAATCAAGTGTCAAGTGTATGTGTTGGAATGTGGGGATTTTTTGTTGTTGTGATTCTCTGGGCATATGCTTGAGCTGAGCTAGTAGTACTCTTGCATTTTTGAGTTTGTCTAGTCATATTGTTTGCTTTTAAGATCTTAAAGTATTATGTGGGGTTAGAGTTGAAGGTTGACTGAATGTCCAAATGCTAAATTTCTAAAAAACCATGTTGCAAATTCTGGTGTGTAATATATACTTCAATTAAGTTAACATGTAGTTTAGTTATAATCTTTTGTAACTTGCAATGAAAAAAAATGATTAAAGAAATTGATATGTTCGCATTTTTAAAAATCAAATAACAATCCTTTTGAAATATTTTGGGTCACTTTAATTAATAACCCTAAACCCTATCTAGAACCGAGACAAGCTCCCTTGACAGAAAAGATGAGAAGTTCTATACCTGAGAACCGCCCTATTTACAAAAATTAACCCAAAACCTTACCTGGAAGTTCCTGCGTATTTTCTTTTTTTTTTTAATAAAAAATCAGACCCTGGCCCTGGAGGGTGCATCAAATTGAAGAAAAAAATGAAACCCAGAACAGGAGTTTCTCTCAAAAGTAGAGAACCGGCCAACAAGGGTGTAAACTAACTTGTCGATTTTGACAGGTTTTTTGGCCATTGGCGACACTCAGCCATTTTCCTACCGAAAGCGACGACCTTCCAAACTGGACCGTAATTGTGCCCTTCCCAGTGCGCATTTCTATTTCCTACTTCCCTATGTTACTTTCACAACCTACCCACCTGGACCGTTATGTCACGGAAAATGCGCCTTCTCAGGGTACGTCAGGTATTGATTCAGTAAGTTTTTGGGCACTCTGAAATACAGGAATCAGCTTCTACTGCTAATTCTGCCATTTCCTACCTTAAATATCCTACTCTTAAATGGCAGAATTAGCAGTAGCAGCTGATTCGTAATTTATGACATACCTGTGTGCAGTTATTGCCAGGGACCGGCCTGTACCTTTAGTTAGTATGTAAAGGGATTGTGACCGGTCATCTCTTTTGGGCCAAAAACCCTAAACGAAGGCACTAAAACCAGAAAGCCGATATTCAGTCATAAATTAGTTTTTAAATAAATAATTCTTCAAATTTTGGCTTTTCAGGGGGGAAGTTGTCGCCACAGTTGCGTCTACTAGCTTTTTTTTTTAATGGTCGTGTCTGGAATCTGTTTTGGGATGCTCGCCACTGGTGACTACATCACATTAAAAAAAAAATTGGCCCAAAAAAATAGGGGAGAAAAAAAAACGACAGATGTGAAAGGGGAAGATTCTGCTACTATTTCAAGCATCTTAATTTCTAGAATTTGACCTTCTCGAAGGATGTGTAAAAAACTTTCAAAGGAAGTGACTCTTTCTGACGGCCTATATTTAGCAGCCTACATTATGACTCTCAAAGAAGCCTGGTAAAGTTTTCAGGAATGGTCTAAACTCTGGACCTACCTGTGCATTCCGCAGGTTTTCCTTCAGGCCTTCTTAAGGGCGGCGAAATGTGTCATGTCTTACCGACCAATTCCTTGTTTACTACGTACCTAGAACAATTTTGTGACGTATTGCAAACCTTCACCCCATGGCCAGGGTGCACAAGCACCAACGTTGGTACCTTTACCTTTTTGAGTGAGATCTCTTAGTGGCCATATCAAGCCCCCAAAATGTTAGATTTGAACTCAGAGACTTGCATTTTGTCTGAGCGTGAAGCTACCAACATGGCTGCTGATTCACCCACTCCCCCACCACTGGTACCTTTCACACCTTCTTGAGTGAGGCCTCCACTGACACTGCTCAAACCACCTGCACCAGTGTTTTTTTTTCACTATTTAAATTTGGCTGAGTTGGTTACATGTTAACCCCTCTTTGAGCTGGAATTGCCACATGGGCATATTATGTGTTGAATTGCCCAACTACGTGGCAAGGAGGTATGTAGGTCTTCAGCGATTAGGGGAAAAATCTGGTTGGATATGATTTGCTACAAAAGACTTTCGTAAGTAATTTTTTGGTCTACAATCTTTCAAGTTTTTTGCGAATATATATATATATATATATATATATATATATATATATATATATATTTATTTTTTTTTTAGAGAGATATATATAGAAATCAAAAAGA
>Ga0116227_10000846_pt1 | contig 63897 bp, 56 predicted proteins | sample S1TSphgellanicum_FD_89693 | JGI IMG/M metagenome (GOLD analysis project Ga0116227, IMG submission 89693) | Host-associated microbial communities from peat moss isolated from Minnesota, USA - S1T2_Fb - Sphagnum magellanicum MG | ecosystem: Host-associated > Plants > Peat moss > Unclassified...
CCGATCACCGCGCTGGGCTGGAAGCTCTCATAGAGGCGCATCGCCATGCGGCGACCTTCCATGATCGCCATCAGGCCTTTCACCCAGTTGATGGGGTTCTTGCCCTGCAGGCGCCCGGCGGGCAGCACATGCGCCGTCAGCCCTTCGGGGCGACCGGGGATCGCCGCGCCGCGCACATCGGTCACCAGCGCGACATGATGCCCACGCCGCTCCAGCTCCACCGCCAGAGCGAAGGCGGGGATCAGATGGCCGCCGGTGCCGCCCGCGGCCAGCACATAATGGCGGGAGACCTGGGTCATGTCGGCGGGGCTCACTTCCTGGGGTTGTCGGTCTTGGACGGATAGGCGGTGGAAAAGGGCGACACAAGATGCAGCGGCAGCCCTTTACCCTCGCTCTGGAACGGATCATGCGCCAGATAGGGGTTGCGCCGGGTGATCGCGAGCAAAAAGCCCACCCCGATGCACAGGGCGATGGTGGACGAACCGCCATAGGAAATCAGCGGCAGCGTCATGCCCTTCGACGGGAAAAGCTGCAAATTCACCAGAATGTTGATGAAAGCCTGCCCGCCGATCTGCACCACCAGGCCGGTGCCCGCCAGCACGGTGAAGAGGTCTTCCTCCTGCGCCAGACGGATCAGCACGCGCGCCACGATGGCGAAATAGAGCAGCACCACCACAGCGCACATCAGCAGCCCGAACTCCTCGCCGATGACCGAGAAAATATAGTCGGTGTGCGGCTCGGGCAGCGATTTCTTCTGACTGCCCAGCCAGAGCCCGGTGCCCGTCCAGCCGCCCGCCACCAGCGTGCGGAAGGCCAGATGGACCTGATCGTACTGATCGCCGCCGCCCGAAAGGTTGAGCAGGAAGTCGTCGATACGGTTGCGGGCATTGCCATAGAACGTATAGGCCAGCCCCACCACACCGGCGCAGCCCGCCAGGCTGATGCCGATCATCGGGGGGCTCATCGGTAGACCTGCGACCAGCAACATGGTGAAGCCCACCAGCAGGAACAGCACCGTCGATCCGAAATCGGGCTGGAGCATCAACAGCATCGCGACAAGGCCCGTCAGCCCGACGCAGATCATCATCACCGGCAGCTTGCCGTCGCGCAGCTTCCACGAGAGCACCCAGGCGAGGCAGATCGCGAAAGCGGGTTTCAGGAACTCGGAAGGCTGGATGGTGATGCCCAGCTTGAGCCAGCGCTTGGCGCCGTTGATGTTGGCGCCGATCACCGGCACCAGCATCAGCGCCACCAGCATGGCAGCGCCCAGCATGATGCCCACGCGCCGCGCCTGTTCGCGATTAAGCCGTGAGCAGACCAGCATGGCGATCAGGCCGACACTCTGGAAGCCGATGTGCAGATAGAAGAAGTGCAGATCGCCAAAGCCCTTGCGCGCCATGGCAGGCGCATGCACCGCAGCCGGAGAGCCTGCCGCCACAGCCAGAGCGCCAATGCCCATCAGCGCGAAGATCAGCACCAGCAGCACGCGGTCGATCTCGCGCCACCATGTCGCCCATTCGCCGCGACCGGCGCGCTTGGCCCAGCTGCCATTGTCCTCACCCGCACCGGCGCCCGGCACATAGGGGGCGGGCGTGAAGGTCGGTCCGGCAGTGGGGCTGCCCGGCGGCGGAGGTGTGGACGGTCCGGGCGGCGTGGCGGGCATGGGTCAGCCTTCCTCGCCGGGGGCCGGGTCAGCCTGCCCGGTCAGAACGTGTACGATCTGGCGGAAGGCCTCGCCGCGCGCCTCGAAGTCGCGGAACTGGTCGAAGCTGGCGCAGGCCGGAGAGAGCAGCACTACATCGCCGGGTTTCGCTGCTTCGATCGCGCGGCGGATGGCCTCGCTCATCATTTCGGCGCGGACGACCGGCATATGGGGCGCCAGAATATCGGCGAATAGCGGCCCGGCGTCGCCAATCGTGTAGGCGGCGGCCACATTCGGGAAACCGCCCGCGCAATCATCGAGATCCACGCCCTTGGGCAGGCCGCCGACAATCCAGTGCAGGCGCTTGTGCCCCTCGACCGGCGGGAAGGCCGCCAGAGCGGGCGCCGTGGAGGCCGGATTGGTCGCCTTGGAATCGTTGATGAAGGTGACACCGTTCGATTCCGCCACCCGCTCCATGCGGTGCGGCAGGCCGTTGAAGCTTTTCAGCCCCTTTTCGATGGTGGCATCGTCCAGCCCCAGCTCGCGCACGGCGGCAACAGCGGCCTGAGCATTGGCGCGGTTGTGCGGCCCGGCAAGGCTGGGCCACTCGGCCTGATCGCCGGGCAGATCGACGCTTTCGATAAAGGTGAAGCGCTGGCCATCGGGCGCGTCACGCAGCACGTCCAGCGCCATTTCCGCCTTCATCTCGACCAGCGCCAAACGCCCAAGCGCCTGCATGCCGAAGAGCCGCGCCTTGCTGGCGACATAGCCCTCGAAACCGTCATAGCGGTCCAGATGATCGGGCGTGAGGTTGAGCAGCACCGCCACCTCGCAATCGAGCCGCTGTGTCAGATCGATCTGATAGGACGACAGCTCCAGCACATAGACGCCCCCGGCGGGCAAGGGTTCCTGACCCAGGATCGGCAGGCCGATGTTGCCGCCCATGATGGCGGGAATGCCCGCTACATCGAGCAAATGCTTGGTCAGCGCGGTGGTGGTGGATTTGCCATTGGTGCCGGTGATGCCCACCACCTTGTGCGGCGGCAGATGGTCCCGGCTCTGGGCGAAGAGTTCGATGTCGCAGATCAGCGGCACGCCAGCGGCGCGGGCAGCATCGGCAACCGGGTGGCGGTTGATCGGCACGCCCGGCGAAACCACCATGCCCGCAAAGCCAGTCAGGTCGATCGCCAGAGGATCGGCCAGCGTCACCTTGTCGCCATGGAGTTCGGCCACGGCATGGCGCGGCTCTTCCTTGGCGTCCCAGGCCGTGACCTGCGCCCCGCCCGCCACCAGCGCGGCCACCGCCGTCTGGCCGGAGCGGGCCAGCCCCAGCACCGCGTAACGCTTACCGGCAAAGGCGGGGGAGGAGATCATCGGCTCACCGCAGCTTCAGCGTGGAGAGGCCGATCAGCGCCAGCACGATCGACACGATCCAGAAGCGGATCACCACGGTGGATTCGGCCCAGCCCTTCTGCTCGAAGTGGTGGTGGATCGGCGCCATGCGGAAGATGCGGCGCCCGGTGCGCTTGTAGAAGAACACCTGAATGATGACGCTGGCGGCCTCCATCACGAAAAGCCCGCCGACAATCGCCAGCACGAATTCGTGATGCGCGGCCACGGCGATGGCACCCAGCGCGCCGCCCAGAGCCAGCGAGCCGGTGTCGCCCATAAAGACGGCGGCGGGCGGCGCGTTGAACCACAGGAAGCCAAGGCCGGCGCCCATGATGCCAGCGCAAAGGATCGCCAGCTCACCGGCGCGGGGCACATGGGGAATGCCCAGATAGTGCGTGTAGTCCACGCGGCCCGTAAGGTAAGCGATGATCGCGAAGGCGCCCGCTGCGATGATGACCGGCATGGTCGCCAGACCGTCCAGACCGTCCGTCAAATTCACCGCATTGCCCGCGCCCACGATCACAAAGGCCGCGAAGGGGTAATAGGCATAGCTGAGCGGAATATAGGTGTTGGGCAGGAAGGGCACATAGAGGTTGGTGCCGGTGTGCTGCACGATGATCCATGTCGCCACGCCCGCCACGGCAAATTCCGCGATCAGGCGCACCTTGCTGGACACGCCCTTGGTGCTGCGCTTGGTCACCTTGTCGTAATCGTCGAGGAAGCCGATCACGCCGAAACCGATGGTCACGGCAAGGCAGGCCCAGACGAAGGGATCGGTCAGGTCCATCCACAGCAGCATCGATGCCACCAGCGAGATCAGGATCATCAGGCCGCCCATGGTGGGCGTGCCGCGCTTGGCCAGATGGCTCTGCGGGCCGTCCTCACGGATGGGCTGGCCCTTGCCCTGCTTGGCGCGCAGCATGGTGATGAAACGCGGGCCGATGATCAGGCCGATGATCAGCGCGGTCATCAGCGCGGCACCGGCGCGGAACGTCTGGTAACGCACCAGATTGGCAAGGCCCGCAAAATGGAACCACTGGGCGATGAAATACAGCATGGGCGTTCAGTATCGTCCGTTAAGCAGAAGGCGCGAGCAGGCTGGAAACCAGCTTGCCCAGACCGACAGAATTGGAACCCTTGACCAGCAGGGCGTCGCCATCGGCCAGCCCGAAGGCGGCCAGACGGGCAATCGCCTCGTCGGTGGTCTGGCAATGGGTGAAGGGGATAGGCTTGCCAAGCGCGCCCGCATCGGATGTCCCCAGTTCCTCGGCCAGCGCCGCCATTTCCGGGCCGACCAGCAGGGCGAAATCGACCTTGGCCTCGGCAATCGGCGCCAGAAGCTGGGCATGAAGCGCCGGGCCGAAATCGCCCAGCTCCTTCATGGCGCCCAAAACCGCGATACGGCGCTTGGCCTTTTCCGCCCCCAACACCGCCAGCGTCGAGCGCATTGAGGCCGGGTTGGCGTTGTAGCTCTCATCCATCAGCAGCGCGGTGCCGCCATCCTTGGTGGTGATCTCCACCCGCGCGCCGCGCCCGGCCAGCCCTTCCAGCTCGGCCATGGCCAGACCCGCCGCGCCGAAATCGGCGCCCACGGCGCGGACCACCGCCATCACCGCCAGCGAGTTGATGACCCAATGCTCACCGGGCGAGGCCACGGTGTAGCACAGGCGGATGTCGCCCAGATCGGCGGTGACCAGCGACCCGCCGCTGCGCCCGCCCAGCCCCGGCGAGGCCAGCGCATCAAGCAGCCGCACATCGGCATGCGCCGCGCGGCCAAACGAAAGCACCTTCGCGCCCTTGGCCAGAGCCGCCGCTTTCAAACGTTCGAAATAGGGGCTGTCGGCGGGGATGATGGCGGTGCCGCCTTCAACCAGACCTTCGAAGATTTCCGCCTTGGCATCGGCAATCGCCTCTTCCGAACCCAGATTCTCGATATGGGCGGGGGCGATGTTGGTGATCACCGCGACATGCGGTTTCACCTGCGCCGTCAGGTCGGAGATTTCCCCGGCATGGTTCATCCCCATCTCGAAGATGCCATAGAGCGTGCGCGCGGGCATGCGCGACAGGCTGAGCGGCACGCCGACATGGTTGTTGTAGCTTTTGACCGAGCGATGCGCCCCGCCCCGGCTGGTGCGATCGAGCGCGGCGTAGATCGCCTCCTTCACGCTGGTCTTGCCGACCGAGCCGGTGACGCCGATGATGCGGGCCTCGGGCAACACGCGGGCACGGGCGGCGGCGCCCAGAGCCTGAAGCGCGGCGAAGCTGTCCTCCACCAGCACATGCGGCACATCGACGGGATGCTCGGCCACGACCAGGCTGGCGCCGCGCGTCATGGCGGTGGGGATGAAGCGGTGGCCATCCATCGCCTCGCCGCGCATGGCGAAGAACAGGCCGCCCTCACCGATCTCACGCGAGTCGGTGGCGACATTGGCGATGAAGCAATCTTCCTGCGTGGTGCCGCCGATGGCCTTGGCCACGCTGGCGGCATCCCACAGGGCGGTGGGCAGCGCATCTGCCGGATCTTCGGGCCAGTCCATGATGCGGGCCTTTTTCGTCATCATTGCTTACTCCTGCGCCCCCGCGGTCTGTCCGGCATATTCGCGGGCCACGGCCACATCGTCGAAAGGCAGCACGCGCATCGCATCGCCGCGCCCCACGATCTGGCCTTGCTCATGTCCCTTGCCCGCGATCAAGACGATATCCCCCGCCTGAGCCAGAGATATCCCCCGCGCAATCGCCTCACGCCGGTCACCAATCTCATACACCTCGGCCAGAGGCGCATCCATGCCTGCCAGAATGGCGGCGCGGATGGTGGCGGGATCTTCGCCGCGCGGATTGTCGTCGGTGACGATGGCGATGTCGGCGTGGTCTGCGGCGATGCGGCCCATGGCGAGGCGCTTGCCCTCATCGCGGTCGCCGCCCGCGCCGAAGACCACGATCAGTTGCCCATGCACATGCGGGCGCAGCGCGGCAATCGCGGCTTCCAGCGCATCGGGGGTGTGGGCGTAGTCGACATAGGCGGGCGCCCCGGCACGGTTGAGTCCGGCGCGCTCCAGACGGCCACGCACGGGCTGCAGGCGCGAGAGGCCATCGAAGACCTGCGCCGCGCCGATGCCGCTGGCCAGCGCCAGCCCGGCGGAGACCAGCGCATTGGCAGCCTGATAGGCGCCGATCAGCGGCAGGTTGATGGTTTTGGTGGCGCCCTCATGCTCGATGACCAGTTGCTGACCAAGCAGGCCCGGGGTGCGGCTGACCAAGCGCAGGGTTTTACCCTTCTCGCCCACGGTGACAGGGCGCAGGCCGCGCTGCTTCGCCACGGCAATGGCCCGATCCGACCATGCATCATCGGCCCAGATCACCGCAGCGCCGTCATCTTCCACAACTTCGGTGAAGAGGCGCATCTTGGCGGCGAAATAGTCCTCCATATCAGCGTGATAATCGAGGTGATCGCGCGACAAGTTGGTGAAGCCGCCCGCCACAACGCGCGGGCCCTCATTGCGATATTGCGAAAGGCCGTGGCTGGAGGCCTCATAGGCGACATGAGTCACACCCTCACGCGCCAGCCCGGCCAGATTGGCGAGGAAGGTGACGATGTCCGGCGTGGTCAGCCCGGTATAGGTCGTTTCCTGAGGGGTGGTGACGCCCAAGGTTCCGATGCTGGCGGCGGGATGGCCCGCCATGCGCCACAGCTGCCGCGTCATCTCCACGCAGGAGGTCTTGCCATTGGTGCCCGTCACCGCCACCAGCGTTTCCGGCACAGGCTGGTAGAAGCCCGAGGCGAGCTGCGCGAAGGCCAGACGCGGTTCCTGCGCGGCGATATGGATCGCGCCTTCCACCTTCGCCTCGGGGCGGGCCACCACGGCGACGGCGCCGGCGGCCACAGCGGCGGGAATGAAATCCTCGCCATTCACGCGCAGACCGGGGAAAGCACCGAACACATTGCCCGGCGCCACCTTACGGTTGTCGATGGCGAAACCGGTGACATTCACCTCGGCATCGGCAAGGCCATCAAGCGCGGCCAGAGCGCCCAGCTTCATTCGCCCTGTCCATTCGCGATCAGCGGCGCGATGTCGGAAATGTCGATATCGCGGGTCGTGTCGGGCATCACGCCGAGCAGCGGGCCGATCTTGGGGATCAGGCGGCCCACGATCGGCGCGGCGTTCCATGCCGCCGTGCGCTGGTAGGAGGTGGCGGCATTGCGCTGCGGCTCGTCCAGCGTGGAGATCACCACATAGCGCGGCTTGTCCATCGGGAAGGCGGCGGCGAAGGTCGTCACCACCTTGTCCTTGTGATAGCCATGGGCGTCCGAACGCTCGGCGGTGCCGGTCTTGCCGCCGATGCGATAGCCCGCGGCATTGGCGCTGCGCCCGGTGCCGTTCGACACGATGGCGCGCAGCAGCTGGCGGATGCGCGCGCTGGTGCTGGCTTTCCAGATGCGGCGGCCCTCGGGGATATGGTTGGGGTCCAGCTTGAACAGCGTGGCCGGGCGCCACACGCCGCCATTGACCAGCGCGGCATAGGCGCAGGCCAGATGCAGTTCGGTCAGCGAGATACCATGGCCATAGGCCACCGTGGTGTTGCTGACCCGCGTCCACAACCCATGCGAATCAGGGCGCGGCCAGATCGGCGCGCCACGCGCGGGCAGCTCGATATGCGGCCGCTCGCCAAAGCCGAGGCGGCGGAAGGTGTCCATCATGCGTTGCGGGCCGATCTGGTCGCCCAGCTGCGCCAGCACGATGTTCGAGGAGTGGATCAGCGCCTCGGGAATGTTCAGCGAAGCGCCGAAATTCGCGTCATCATGCACAAGGTGGCCGCCGACCTCGCGCTGGCCGCCCGCCGGGAAGCGCGTCGCCATATCGCGCAGCACGCCATTGTCGATAGCGACCGCCACGGTGATCGGCTTGATGACACTGCCCAGCTCGAAGGGCTGGCTGGAGATCAGGTTGAAGGTATGCTTCGCGCCCTCGGCATCGATGGCATTGGGGTTGAAGGCGGGCAGCGAGGCCAGAGCCACCACCTCGCCCGTGTCCACATCCATCACGATGCCCGCCGCGCTGCGCGCCTGAGCGCGGGCCAGACCCCAGGCAAGGTCCGCCTCCAGAGCGCCCTGCACGCGCGCATCGATGGACAGCTGCATCGGCGTGCCGCGCTGCGCCGGATCGATCAGGCGCTGGTCATAGACCTTCTCCAGCCCGACCTGACCATGACCGTTGTTGTCGACAAAGCCGAGGATATGCGCGCCCATCGAGCCTTGCGGATAGTAACGCTCATTCTCGCGCGGGAATTCCAGCGCGGGCTCGCCCAGCGCGTGAACGCGGTTGGCCTCATCGGGCAGGATGCGGCGGCGCAGATAGCCGGGCTCGCCGCTGGCAAGGCGCTTGGCCAGCGCATCGACATCCTCATCGGGGAAGATGCGGACCAGCGCCTGCGCCACTTCCTTGGGGCTGCGCACCAGAGCGCTTTCGCCATTCTTGCCCTCACCCGTGCCCAGCGCCTTGGGGTTGAACCACAGGGCATAGGCAGGGAAAGCGCGCGCCAGTGACATGCCGTTGCGGTCGATGATCTCGGCGCGGCGCGAGGCATAGGCGCTGGTGCCGGTATCGCTCTTGCCGGTCTTGGTCAGGCCCAGATGCGCGATGCGGATTTCCGCGATCAGCGCGATCAGCGCAAAGCCGATCAGCACCAGCAGCGTGCGCCAGCGCGCAACCGTCAGCGCGCGCGAACGCTGGTTGACCAGATCGACCCGGCTGGCCGAAATCACCGTATTGTGGCGCTGACCGATGCCGATCACCGTGGCGCCGGGGCCATGGCGCATCGAGACATTGCTGTTCACCGGAACACCCAACGGCACATGCCCCAATGCGCGAACATTGGGGCGTGCCTTGGCCCGGCCTTCGGCGGCCTTCAGCTCGTCAAGGGGCCGTGTGGCCACCGCGGCTACTCCGCGCGCTCGGCGCTGCGAGAGCCGACCTGCGAGAGGCGGTCCTCAAGCTGGCTGGCCCGCAAGGGCTTGCGCACCCCGTCGCGGGGCACCTCGCCCGCCACTGCCGAGCCGATAATCCGCCCGGCCAGCGGCTGCACCGCCGAGACGATGCCGGGGCGATCGCCCGCATCGGCGCTGGCCACGCGGATCTGCGGCGGGGCGTCGGGCGAAGCGGCCTTGCCCAGCACGGCGAGCTGGCGCTCGTTTTCCAGATATTGCGCGGGCTTGGGCGCCTCGAGGCCGAAGTCGACATCGTTGAAGGCCGTGAGCTGCTGCTGGCTGGCCCGGGTCTGGAACTCGGTGTCGAGCAGCATCTTCTCGCGGTTCAGCTCGGTGATCTGGCGGTCGGCCAGACGCACTTCGCTCTTCACGGCGTTTACCCGCACGGTCAGTGCCATCATCAGGGCGAAACAGATGGTCAGCGCCATACCCCAGCCGATGGTGTGCAGGCGGTCACGGGTCATGATCATGCGGACCTCCGAAGTCGCGCGGGAGTGATGGTGCGGGTGGCGTGGCGCAAGGTGGCGGAGCGGGCACGCGGATTGCGGTCCAGCTCCTCCTGCGAAGGACGAATGGCTTTGGAAACCTTGGTGAAAACGGCAGGCGGTGCCTCGGCAGCGATGGGCACATAACGCGAGGTGGCGGGCACATCGCCGCTGGCCGCTTTCAGATACTGCTTCACCATGCGGTCTTCCAGACTGTGGAAGCTGACGATGGCCAGCTTCCCCTCGGGCGCCAGCAGGGCCTCGGCGGCGGACATGGCAGCTTCCAGCTCGCCCAGTTCGTCGTTCACATGGATGCGGATCGCCTGAAAGCTGCGCGTCGCCGGGTCTTTCGGCATATGCGGCTTGTGGCCCAGCGCGCGACGGATGACGTTGGCCAGCTGCCCGGTCGTCTCGATGGGGCGCGCACCGACGATGAAGCGCGCGACGCGGCGCGACTGGCGCTCCTCGCCATAGCGGAAGAGCACGTCGGCGATCTCGCTTTCCTCAGCCGTGTTGACGAAGTCGGCGGCGCTGGGGCCGTCCTGCTCCATCCGCATGTCGAGCGCGGCATCCATCGAGAAGCTGAAGCCACGCTCCGCCTGATCGAGCTGCATCGAGGAGACGCCGATGTCGAGCGTCACGCCATCGACATGGGCCACGCCCGCCTCGGCCATCGCCTCGGCCATTTCGGAGAAGCGGCGCGGGTGCAGGATCAGGCGCGGGTTCTCGCCCTGCGCCTCGGGCCACAGGCGGCCGTTGCGGATCGCATCGGGGTCGCGATCGAAGGCATGCACCGTGGCGCCCGCCGCCAGCAGCGCGCGGGTGTAGCCGCCGGCGCCAAAGGTGCCGTCGATCATCACGGCGCCGGGGCGCGGCGCGAGGGCGGCGATCACCTCGGCGATCAGCACGGGAATATGCGGGGCGTCGGCGGGGGTGAGGGCCACAGGATCGAGTTCAGCGCTCATTTGCGCGCCCCCTCGGTCAGGCTGGCGCAGGCGGCCTGAGCGCTGGCCCATTGCGGACCATCCTGGCGGGCGAGCACTTCGGGCGACCACAGGGTGAAGAAGGGACCGGCACCCTGATAGTAGATGGCGTCGCCAATCCCGCCCAGCTGGCGCAGGTGAGCGGGGATGATGAAGCGGCCCGAGCCGTCGAAGCTGATTTCCGCGCAGTCGAAGAGCTGGAAATAGCGCATGTCGCGGTCGAAGGGCTGGCTGGCGCGGGCGGCCATTTCTTCCTCGCGGTCGATCTGGGCCATCAGCCCTTCGCGGCGCGACAGGCCATAGCCGATCAGGCAGTCCCATTTGTCATGTTTGGAGACCAGCAGCAGGCCCTTGCCCTCGCTCGATTCGGTGACGGTCTTGCGGAATGCGGCGGGCAGCACGAAGCGATCCTTGTCACCCTTCGGCGAGAAGCCCTGACCGCTGTATATGACCGGCTTGCCAGTCACCCCACCAATTCCCCGTCGCTGAAAGAGCCCCATGAGCGAAGGACAAGAAGCCACGATCCGGCGAGGCGCCCGATACGCCAACACCGACTGCCTTTCAGCAAAACGCCGTGAATCCCTGTCCCGATGCCCGATACTTACCGTTTCACGCGCGGGCAGGGAAGCCACATTGCGGGAATTTATGCCACCTTATACCCACGATATATCTATAAGTTTGTTTTTAAATGTATTTTTTTAAAAATGCCCTTTGAGCATGCTAACCAAAAACTTACCATGGGCCCGCGTAAACAAACCATCCAGCCATGATATCGCCCGGAAAAGCGTGAATTTACAAGAGTGAACGCAAGCGAGCCCGCATCTTCCCCTAAGCATATGCGGGCTTTCCCCAAGTCTTCCCGCGTTTTCCCCGAAACGAGAGGGCGCGCGATTCGCGACCCTCTTGCGAGGTGATTCGCGCACATGAAAAAGCGCTCCTGAGTCGGCTCAGAAGCGCTGCGGGACAGAATGAAAGTTGAGGGAGAGCCCTGCCCTGATCGGCGGAAGCCTCAGCAAGCTGTCAGTAGAACCTGCAATCAGTGCCCGGCGGGATGGACCCCACTATGGGCCTTGGCCGCATCGGGCATCATGCTGATGTCGGCCAGCGGATCGGTGTTGCCTGCGCCGCCGCTGTTGGGCATCATCGCCTTGCTGGAGGCGGACATGGCCGCCTCATTCGCCTTGGCATGGTCCATGATGATGTTGGCCAGACCCACCAGCAGCAGCATCAACGCCAGCCCGAACAGGCCAACCTGCAGCCGCTGCATCGCCTGAGAGCGCAATTCGCGCGGAGAAGAAGAGGTCAGGCCGAGCTGCGGTGTCACACCGTCCAGAGAGCTACCGGCCAGCGGTGTCCCCGCCATGGCGGAGCCCGAAATGCCAGCGCCAGAAGCGATGGATATGTGCGAACCGAGGGTCATTAAACCTCTTTTACACCATCATGTCAGCCAGGGAAAGACCGGGAGTCCTTTCACCTCCAGCCAGGCACGATTGAACAGGGTTGAGAGATAACGGAAACCGGTATCACATAGAATGGTTCCCACCCGCACATCCTTGCGGCCCTGCGCCACCAGTTGGCGACCCAGCGCCACCGCGCCCGCGACATTGATCCCGCTCGACAGGCCCAGCGCCAGACCTTCGTCAGCCAGCAGCTTCTCGACCCAGTGAAGACCCTCGGCGTCCGAAATGCGGAATTGCGTGTCGATCGGCGCGCCGTCCAGATTGGCGGTGATGCGCGCCTGACCGATGCCCTCGGCCACGCTGTTGCCCTCGGCCTTCAGCTCTCCACAGGCGAAGTAATTGTAGAGCGCCGCGCCATGCGGATCGGTCAGGGCGATGGTGATGTTCTCGTCAAAGGCCTTCAGCCCCATGCCCACGCCCGCCAGCGTGCCGCCGGTGCCCGCCGCGCAGGTAAAGCCGTCGATGCGGCCTTCCATCTGCGCCCAGATTTCCGGCGCGGTCGATTCGATATGCGCCTTGCGGTTGGCGATGTTGTCGAACTGGTTGGCCCAGATCGCGCCCTCCGTCTCCTCGGCCAGACGGCGCGAGGTATGCACGAAATGGCCCGGATTGCTGAAGGGCGCGGCCGGCACCAGCACCAGCTCGGCCCGCAGCGCGCGCAGCGTGTCCATCTTCTCGCGAGACTGGGTTTCGGGCATGACGATGATCGTCTTGTAGCCCAGCGCATTGGCCACCAGCGCCAGACCGATGCCGGTGTTGCCCGCCGTGCCTTCAACAATCGTGCCACCGGGCTTCAACACGCCGCGCGCCTCGGCATCGCGCACGATCCACAGGGCGGCGCGATCCTTCACGCTCTGCCCCGGATTGGCGAATTCGCACTTGCCCCAGATCTCGCAGCCAGCCGCCTCGCTGGGGCCTTTCAAAAGCACCAGCGGCGTGTTGCCGATCAGATCGAGCGTGGAGGATTGAACGGGCGGGCCAGAGGGCGTGGATGCGGGCGTGGATGCGGGCGTCGAGGCTGTCATGGTGGCCATGGCTAGATGCCCGCGCGGGCCAGCGCAAACGAATTGCGCTTTGCCCGGCTAAAGCTGCGACACCAGCCCGCTCCCCCGCCCGGGTGCCGCCGAATGCGCTTTCGGCGCATTCGCAAACAGCATCAACCGTCCTGGGCGATGGTGACGCGCAGCCCTTCCAGAGCATCGGTGACGGGCACCTGGCACGACAGGCGCGAGGTGGCATCGCGATGGTCGCTGCTGTCGAGCAGATCGTCCTCATCGGCGCTAACCGGCGGCAGCTTGTCGGCAAAGGCCGCATCGACATGCACATGGCAGGTCGCGCAAGAGCAGCAACCGCCGCACAGCGCCAGCAGCTCGTCAAAGCCATTGTCGCGAATCGCCTCCATCAGCGTGGTGCCCACCTGGGCCTCCACGTCGCGCGCTTCCCCGCTCTGACTGACGATCGTGATCTTGGGCATGGTTGCAGGCTTCCTCAATAACAGTGCTGCCACTCTTGCGCAGGAAACAGCGCCGATATGGCATCGCATTCCCTCGGCTGCTAAAGGCTGCCCCGTTCATTTGCAATGGCGGGCATTATCGATCCCGTCATATGCCGCATAAGGAAAGATCATGGGGCTCAGCGCCGACGCCATTCGCACCGGGCTGGACGCCATCGCCGCAAAGGAACCCGGCATCGCCCGCGCCCTGACGCTTGTCGGCTATCCCGAGCCGCGCATCCGCAACCGCGGCTATGCCACCATGCTGCGCACCATCGTGGGCCAGCAGGTCAGCGTGGCCGCCGCCGCCTCGATGTGGACCAAGCTGACCGGCACGCTGGGCGAGGATATCCCGCCAGATCTGCTGCTCGCCGCCGATTTCGACGCTTTGCGCGCCTGCGGGCTGTCGCGCCAGAAGCAGTCCTACGCGCGGTCCCTGTGCGAGCTGGTGATCGCGGGCGAGGTCGATTTCGACTCCCTGCCTGCCGATGACGAGGAAGCCATCGCCCTGCTCACCCAGATCAAGGGCATCGGCCGCTGGTCCGCCGAGATCTACCTGCTGTTCGCCGAAGGCCGCGCGGATATCTGGCCCGCCGGCGATCTGGCGGTGCAGGTCGGGCTGGGCAAGCTGCTGGGCATGGAGGAGCGCCCGAGCGAAAAGCTGACCCGCGAGTTGGCGGAAGGCTGGAGACCGTATCGCGGGGCGGCGGCGATCTTTACATGGCACTGCTATAACAATGCGGCTTTGTAGGAAAGTTTGAAGAAGTGAATGCGAGGGCCATCGCCCTCGTGCTCCCTTTAATGTCTGCGTTGCGCACAGGGTTCGGCGTTGCGCTCCGTTTGCCGCGCCGCAGGCAGTGAACGATTTTAAAGCCTGCGGCGCCTTAGGTGGCGCTGGTGGAGAGCCCGGGCACCACGTTTCGGCACCCCTGCCCTATCGTCGGAAGACGTCATGGGAGCGCGAGGGGGTAACCCCCTCGCATCTTTCCTTTTCCTCCCCTCTTTCATCCCCTATCGCCGACCAGATGCAAACCGCCGCCCTTACCGCCTGGGACCTATGCTGCCGTCGCGGCGATCGCTGGCTGTTCCACGGCCTCGACCTCAAGCTGGAGCAAGGCGAGGCGCTGCACCTGACGGGCCCTAACGGCGCGGGCAAAACCTCGCTGATGCGCATGCTGGCGGGGCTGCTGCGCCCCTCCCCCAGCCTGCAGCCGCGCGATGCAGCAAAGGCGGGCACCATCGCGTGGGAAGGCACCATCGCTCTGGCCGATGAGCGGCCTGCCCTCGATCCGGCCCTGCCGCTGGGCAAGGCGCTGGATTTCTGGCGTGGCATCGATGGCGCGCGCGACCTGCCGCTGGAACGGCTGGGGCTGGACAACCTGCTGGATGTGCCGGTGCGCTACCTCTCTACCGGGCAGAAGAAACGCGCCGCTCTGGCCAGGCTGATCGGCCAGCACGCGCAAAACTGGCTGCTGGACGAACCGCTCAACGGGCTGGATGTCGCAGGCGTGGCCCTGATCGAGGAGCTTGTGGCGCAGCATTGCGCCCAAGGCGGCAGCGCCATCGTCACCTCGCATCAGCCCATCCGCCTGCCCGGCGAAAAGCGGCTCGATATCGCGGATTACGCCCTGTGACCCGCGCCCTGCTCGCCATCCTGCGCCGCGACCTCGCCCGCCTGCTGCGCGGCGCCCATGGCGGAGCGCTGGGCAGCGGCATCGCTTTGCCCATCCTGTTCTTCCTCGCGGTCGCCATCATCTTCCCCTTCGCCGTCGGGCCGGACCCGCGCCTGCTCGCGCGCGTGGGCGGCGGCGTGATCTGGGTCGCCGCGCTGCTGGCCGCGGTCCTGCCGCTCGACCGCCTTGTCGAGCCCGACATCGAGATGGGCTTCTTCGACCAATGGGCCCTGCGCGGCATCGCCGAGGAAGGCGTGATCGCCATGCGCGTCATCGCCCACTGGCTCAGCTTCGCCCCCGCGCTGATGCTGGCCACCCTGCCCGCCGGGGCGCTGCTGGGGCTGGACGGCGCGCAGCTCGGCATGGTCGAACTGGGCCTGCTGGCGGGCACGCCGGGGCTGGCCGCGCTGGGCGTGATGGTCGCGGCGATCACGGCGGGCCTGAAGGGCGGCGCCGCGCTGGCCGGGCTGCTGGTGATCCCGCTGGCCGTGCCGATCCTGATCTTCGGCGCGGGCGCTCTGGCCAGCGGCGGCGCGAGCGGCGTGGCTCTGTGCGGCGCGGTCAGTCTGGTGCTGGTGGCTTTGGCGCCCTTCGCCGGAGCCGGGGCGATCAGGGCCGGGCGATAATCCTACAAAGGCGAACACACGCCCCCGCCCCTCGCGGAAAGAAAAGGACCGATGCGAACACGCGCCCAAGACCGGACGGGTGTCGAGGCACGCCTACATCGCGAATGGCCGGATGAGGGCGCCCCCACAAACTCCGGCTCGGCCCTGCGTCTTCGGCGAGGGCGGGCACGGGCTCGCACATGTGCCGCCTCTCGTGAAATCCGAAGCGTGGGGAGGCGTCGCGGAAGTCTTCCGGCTGGTCACCGTCCGCTCCCGTGCCGCATCGGCCCTGTGTGTGGATCAGGCCTGGCCTTGGCTGATCCGTCGGGGCTTATAGTGCCATATAGGTTAAATGTCAAGTTGTGCCTCCGGCGGGCAAAGGTCCATCGCCCTTTGCAATCCCTTTATTGTCAGCCTCGCGCCAAGGGTTCAGCCATGCGCTGACGTCAAAGCGCCGCAGGCTCTAAAACCCCCAGCGCAACGCGATCGATGTTAAAGCCTGCGGCGCCAGAATCCGTGCACAACCAATAGGTTGCGCGCAAACGTAGACACTAATGGGAGCGCGAGGGGGTAACCCCCTCGCATCTTCCTAACCTTCAATAAGGCGGCTTATGCAGCCCCTTGGGCGAGGTCGTGAAAATCTCGCACCCATCCGCTGTAATGCCCAGCGAATGCTCGAACTGCGCCGACAGCGAGCGATCCCGCGTCACCGCCGTCCAGCCATCGTCCATCATCTTCACGCCGGGTTTGCCAAGGTTGATCATCGGCTCGATGGTGAAGAACATGCCCTCGCGCAGCTCGACGCCGGTGCCGGGGGTGCCGAGGTGCACCACTTCGGGGGCGTCATGGAACAGGCGGCCCAGACCATGGCCGCAGAAATCGCGGACGACGCCATAGCGGTTGCTCTCGGCATGGCGCTGGATGGCGTGGCCGATGTCACCCAACGTCACGCCCGGGCGCGCCATCTCGACGCCGATCATCAGGCATTCGTAGGTCACCTCGACGAGGCGGCGCGCTTTCAGAGGCACGTCGCCGACGAGATACATGCGGCTGGTGTCGCCGTGCCAGCCGTCGAGCAGCGGGGTGACGTCGATGTTGATGATGTCGCCGTCTTTCAGCACGCGGTCGCCGGGAATACCGTGGCAGATCACATTGTTGATCGAGGTGCAGCAGCTATGCGCATAGCCGCGATAGCCCAGGGTTGCGGGCACCGCTCCGGCATCCAGAGTCATCTGGCGCACGATGTCGTCGATCTCGCCGGTGGTGATGCCGGGCACCACGACGGGGGCCAGCGCATCGAGGATCTCGGCGGCGAGGCGACCGGCCTTGCGCATGCCCTCGAAGCCTTCGGGTCCGTGCAGCTTGATGGTGCCGTCGCGCAGCGGAGTCGTGGCGGCATCGACATATTGGTAGCGGTTCATGGGCGTAGCCTTAGCAAAAGCTGTGTTAAAAAGCGAGTAACACGAAAGCCTAGCGGCTGACGGCAAAGGCGGAGCGCCAGGCCGGTTTCACAGCGGCGAGCACCTCGGGCGTCACCTTAAGGGTGATATCGTAATCGCCCTCGGCATAGGGCCCGGCCTCGTAGGGGGCGATGAGGATGCCGATGCGCGTGAAATGGGCGTGGTCGGCGCTGCCGAGGATGACGACCTCCTTCACCGGATCGATGCATTCGTCGAAGGGGTCGGTGCTGCCTTCGGCGACGGGTTCGCCGCGCCGTTCCGCGCGCTCCTTGTTGAGCGCCGCGCAGAAGGGGGCCTGAATGGCCGCCAGAAGGGCCGCCTTGTCGAACAGATCGAGCGCCTCGATCCGGCGCCCGGTCTTCTTGTTCCACAGCAGGGCGGTGGGGCCATGGTTGGGATGCGCCCCGCCGGTGAACTCCTCCTCCGTGCCCGACAGGCTGAGCCAGCCGGGCAGATCGGTCACCACCTGCCAGCCGGTGCTGGAATCATAGCTGATGTAGGTGGACTTGTCCTTGCGGGCCTCGTCGCGGGCATCCTTCGCCTGCCCGGCGATGCTGCTGCGGTGGTCGGCGGCATCCTTGTCCAACCAGGCCTTGAGCGCGGGGATGCGCCCGGCGGCGGCGGGATATTCGTAATCGAAGCTGTAGAGCGGATTGGCGATGCTGATCGAGCGCCCCGGAGGCGCCACTTTCGCAGGCGCCGCAAGGCCCGTCGATGCCGCCAGACAGGCCGTGATCGCGCCCATCGCCAGTGCCTGCCAGACCCGCATCACTCATCTCCTGATCGCCGTGCTGGACTTGGCCACCCTCGCCCGGATAGAATGCGATACATGAGCAAACATGCCACCACCAGCCCCGCCGAGTCCGCCACGCCCGAACTGGTCCAGCCGGACCGTGGGCAGGCCGCGATCACCATCCATCTGATTGATAAGACCGGCTTCGACGGCTGGCTGAAAAGCCTCACCGCCGCCCAGCGCGCGGCCCTGACCGGCGCGAAGTTCAAGGGCGAGGCCGGGGCGCAGGCGATCATCCCCGATGGCGACAATTGGGCCGTGGCGGCAGGCGTGGCCGATCTGGCGGGTCTGAAAAGCTGGTGCCTCGCGCGGCTGGCCGAGACGCTGCCTGCCGGGTCCTATCGGCTGGCGCTGCCCAAAGGGGCTGAAACGCGGGCCGAAACCCGCGCCGCGCCTGCCTTTATCGGCTGGGCGCTGGGGCAGTATCGCTTCGACCGCTACCGCGCCGAGGCCAAGGCCGAGGGCCCGCGCATCCTGCTGACCGGCGAGGTCAAGCCGATTGCCGCGGCTCTGGCGCAGGCCGATGCGGTGTCGCTGGTGCGCGATCTGGTCAACACCGGCCCCGAGCATATGGGCCCCGCCGAGCTGGAGCATCAGGTCGAGCATCTGGCCAAGCAGTTCCGCGCTCAGGTCCGCGTCACGCGCGGCGAGGTGCTGGAGCATGAATACCCCTGCGTCCATATGGTGGGCCGCGCCGCCGCGCGCAGCCATGCCCCGCGCCTGATCGAGCTGGAATGGGGCGATGAAAAGGCGCCGCGTCTGGCGATTGTCGGCAAGGGCGTGTGCTTCGATTCGGGCGGGCTGGACATCAAGCCTGCCTCGGGCATGCTGCTGATGAAGAAGGATATGGGCGGCGCGGCCCATGCCATCGCTCTGGCGCAGCTGGTGATGCAGGCGGGGCTGAAGGTGCGGCTGCATCTGCTGATCCCGGCGGTGGAAAATGCCATTGCGGGCAATGCCTTCCGCCCCGGCGACGTGCTGAAAAGCCGCAAGGGCCTGACCATCGAGATCGGCAACACCGATGCCGAAGGGCGCCTAATCCTGGCCGATGCCCTCCACCGCGCCAGCGAGTTCAAGCCCGAGCTGATCGTCGATTTCGCCACGCTGACCGGCGCGGCGCGTGTCGCTTTGGGGCCCGATCTGCCCGCGCTGATGACACGGCGGGATGAAACGGCGCAGGCGCTGATCGATGGCGGTCTGGCCAGCGACGATCACGTCTGGCGCCTGCCCCTGCCCGACGCCTATCGCGAATGGCTGAAATCGGACATTGCCGACCTCAACAACTCGCCGTCCAACGGCTTTGCCGGGGCCAGCGTGGCCGGGCTGTTCCTCGACCGCTTTGTGGGGGATGGCATCGACTGGGCCCATTTCGACACCTTCGCATGGCGCCCCGCCGCCAAGCCCGGTCGCCCCAAGGGCGGCGAGGCGCTGGGCCTGCGCGCGGCATGGGCGATGCTGCAAAAGCGTTTTGGGTAGGAGTCTGTTTGAAAATCCGGCGGAAGAGCCGGATTGTGCGGCAACAGCCCTCTCGCCCCCTGTTCCTGGCCCGGCCACCCACAGCATACGACGATGCGTGACCGGGCGGGGAAGTGGGCCGATGCCGCCATCAAACTTGCGAAAATCGCATCTTGCCGTTATGCGCCCCCGCTTTGATGGATCGGGGTTGGGCTCAGGCGTGTTGATGAAGACGGATGGTATTGATCTGGGCGCCAGCTTCGCCCTCTCGGGTCCGGTGGACAAGCTCGACGCCACGCGCCTGCCGGTGCGCGGCGATCTGGCGCATATCCGCCTGGCCGGGACTGTCTTCGTTCCGCATTATGTTGCGCCTATCACCTATCGCAGCGGTTCGGCTGGCGCCACGCTGATGAAGACCCCCGGCGGCGAGGCCTTGGCCACGCTGGAGCCGGGCGCCGGTTTCGACGTGCTGGACATCGCGGGCGGCCATGCCTGGGGTGAGGTCGCGGGCGGCGGCATCGTAGGGTATATCACGCTGACTCATCTGGAGGCTTCGATTTGACGCAGACTGTTTTCATCGACGGTGCCGCCGGCACCACCGGCCTGGAAATCGCCGACCGGCTGGGCGGACGCAGCGAATTTTCGCTGATCATCCTCGATGATGCACGACGCAAGGATTCCGCCGCGCGCAAGGATGCGCTGCAGGCCGCCGATTTCGCGGTGCTCTGCCTGCATGACGATGCCGCGATCGAGGCCGTCGCCATGGCGCAAGGCAGCAAGGTGCGGATCATCGACGCCTCCACCGCGCACCGCGTCGCCGATGGCTGGACCTATGGCTTCCCCGAGATCGTCGGGCGCGATGCCGTGGCCAATGCCGCGCGCGTCGCCAACCCCGGCTGCTATCCCACGGGCTTTATCGCTTTGATCGCGCCCCTGGTGCGCGCCGGGCTACTGCCTGCCGACTTCCCTTACACGGTGAACGCCGTTTCGGGCTATTCGGGCGGCGGCAAGGGCCTGATCGAGCGCTTCGAAGACGACACGGACATCGCCTTCCGCACCTATGGTCTGGCGCTGGGCCACAAGCATGTGCCCGAAATGACGCGCTATGCCGGGCTGGCTCACCCGCCTGTGTTTGCGCCCAGCGTGATCCCGGCGCATCGCGGCATGGTGGTCGAGGTGCCGCTGCCGCTTTACGCCATGCAGGGCGCAGGCTCGCCCGAGGCTTTGCGCGCCGCTCTGGTCGAGTTCTATGCCGGCAGCCCGGTGGTCTCGGTCAACACCGCCGACACGCCTGCCGAACTGCTGCTGCGCCGCTCGACCGCGCCCAGCGACAGGCTGGAGCTGTTCGTTTTCGGCGGCATGGAGGGTTCGCAGGCGCGTCTGGTCGCCGTGCTCGACAATCTGGGCAAGGGCGCCAGCGGTGCCGCGGTGCAGAGCCTGAATCTGATGGCGGGTCTGGACGAGAGCGCGGGCCTGGCTCTGTAACCGGATTTACCATCTTCATGCATCATAAGGGGCCGGCGAAGTGATTCGCCGGCCTTTTGCATGCGAAAGGTGCAATAAGGCATCTGTTCACCCCTCTGCGCGCGCCAAAAGCATGCGTGCACAAATTTGCGGCACCCCTGCCTGAAATTTGAACAGACCTGCCCCCGCAGTGTCACCCCCCGGCCCCACCATCCCCAGCAATTCGCGACGAAGGGGCCAGAAAGCCCGATTATCCGGTTTTCCTCAGCGCCGCTTTGCCCTATCCATTTGTTACCGGCCTTGGCACGAAACTTGATAGATCGTTACCGACATATCAGGTGTCAGGGTGAAGGGAGGTACGGTCGACCGTCCTCTCGCCCGAACCCGGAGGTGCAAACCGGGTAAGGGTCGCTACCCATGGGGAAGTACGGCGGGGCTTATGCCCTGCTGTCGCTTCGCTGAACAAAGGAAGTTTCAGGCGTGAAAAAGATCGAGGCGATCATCAAGCCCTTCAAGCTCGACGAAGTGAAGGAAGCGCTTCACGAGGTCGGCGTTTCGGGCATCACCGTGACCGAGGCCAAGGGTTTTGGCCGCCAGAAGGGCCACACGGAACTGTATCGCGGCGCCGAATATGTCGTGGACTTCCTGCCCAAGGTGAAGCTGGAAGTCGTGGTGGCCGACGCGCTGGCCGAACGCGTGGTGGAAGCCATCGCGGGCGCCGCGCAGACCGGCCGCATCGGCGACGGCAAGATCTTCGTCATGACCGTGGACAGCGCCCTGCGCATCCGCACCGGTGAGCGCGACGACGCCGCCATCTAACGCTTTCGCCGCCTTCGCGCCCGGCTAGGGGGCGCGGCGGCGGCTCTCCCGGCGCAGCAACCCGTCCCGGGGTCCGGGCTGATGCGCCACGCGATTTGATTACCCCTTCATCCGCCGTGCCCTGCGCCGGCGGATCATCTTCGGAGAACAACGGTAATGGCTACTGCATCGGACATCCTTCAGCAGATCAAGGATGAGGAAATCGAGTGGGTCGATCTTCGCTTCACCGACCCCAAGGGCAAGTGGCAGCACCTGACCATGGTGGCCTCGGTCCTGGGTGAGGACGAGCTGGAAGATGGCCTGATGTTCGACGGTTCGTCGATCGAGGGCTGGAAGGCCATCAACGAGTCGGACATGATCCTCAAGCCCGATCTCGATGCCGTCTATGTCGACCCGTTCTCGGCCACCCCGATGCTGATCGTGGTCTGCGACATCGTCGAGCCCTCGACCGGTGAACTCTACGCCCGCGATCCCCGCTCGACCGCCAAGCGCGCCGAAGCCTTCGTGAAGACCACCGGCATCGGCGACACCGTCTATGTCGGCCCCGAAGCCGAATTCTTCGTTTTCGACGACGTGCGCTTCTACGACGGCTACAACGGCAACGGCTTCTCGATCGACGACATCGAGCTGCCCACCAACTCGAACAAGGCCTATGAAGGCGGCAACATGGCGCACCGTCCGCGCGCCAAGGGCGGCTATTTCCCCGTCGCCCCCGTCGACAGCCTGGTCGATGTCCGTGGCGAAATGGTCTCGACCATGCTGGCCATGGGCCTGCCCTGCGACAAGCATCACCACGAAGTGGCCTCGGCTCAGCACGAGCTGGGTCTGACCTTCGGCACGCTGACGCAGACCGCCGACCGCATGCAGGTCTACAAGTATGTCGTGCATCAGGTTGCCCATGCCTATGGCAAGACGGCCACCTTCATGCCCAAGCCCATCAAGGCCGACAACGGCAGCGGCATGCACACCCACATCTCGATCTGGGACAAGGGCAACCCGCTGTTCGCCGGTAACGGCTACGCTGGCCTGTCGGACATGTGCCTGTACTTCATCGGCGGCGTCATCAAGCACGCCAAGGCCCTGAACGCCTTCACCAACCCCACCACCAACAGCTACAAGCGCCTGGTGCCCGGTTATGAAGCCCCCGTGCTGCTGGCCTATTCGGCCCGCAACCGTTCGGCTTCGTGCCGCATCCCCTATGGTGCCGGCACCAAGGCCAAGCGCGTGGAATTCCGCTTCCCCGACGCGATGGCCAACCCCTACCTGTGCTACTCGGCGCTGCTGATGGCCGGTCTGGACGGCATCAAGAACAAGATCCACCCCGGCGACGCCATGGACAAGAACCTGTACGACCTGCCCCCCGAGGAGCTGGCCGAGGTTCCCACCGTCTGCGGTTCGCTGCGTGAAGCTCTTGACGCGCTGAACGCCGACCACGACTTCCTGCTGGAAGGCGGCGTGTTCACCAAGGACCAGATCGAATCGTACATCGAACTGAAGTGGCCCGAAGTGTTCCGTTGGGAAACGACCCCTTCGGCCGTCGAGTTCGACATGTACTACAGCGCCTGATCCGGTTGTCCGGGCCTGCCTTCGGGCGGCCCGGCACCTCTTCATCGCAGGATCGGCCCGGTGGAAGCCATACTTCCGCCGGGCTTTTCTGTGCGCGCCGTCCCGATGAAACACAGCGCGAAACACGCCCGTGAAACATTCGCCGCCCTTGCGCATTCCTTGAACCAACAGGTTTCAAACAGGGAGAACGCTCATGTTTCTCGGTCTTTTCGGTATTCTCGTCCTGGCGTGGTTGATTTCCTTCGTGGTGCTGCACGTCTCCAGCGGTCTGATCCACCTGCTGCTGCTGTTCGCGGTGGCCTCTTTCGTGGTTCACCTCTTCACCGGCAGCAAGCGCGACGCCTCAGCCTGACGCCCGCATGCGGGGCTGTCCTACGCCCCGCATCTTGCGATAGATGGTGCTCTCCCATCCCTCAGGGAGACACCACATGGCTTTGCATCCCGCTGACAATTCGGCTTTTGAGGCCCGCACGCTTGGCGCTGCGGGCCTTGCCTTGATCAAGCGCTTCGAAGGCTGCGCCCGCCGCCGCCCCGACGGCTCCTTCGCCGCCTATCCCGACCCCGCCAGCGGCGGCGCGCCCTGGACCATCGGCTGGGGCTCTACGGGCTCGGACATCACCCCAACCACCATCTGGACTCAGGCGCAATGCGACGCCCGCCTCCTGCGCGACGCCTCCAGCTTTGCCACCCGCATCGCCGGGCTGCTGGGCCATGCCGCCGCCAGCCAGAACCAGTTCGATGCGCTGGTGGCGCTGGGCTACAACATCGGCATCCGCAATCTGGCGGGCTCGACGCTGCTGGCGAAGCATATCGCCGGGGATCATGCGGCGGCTCAGGCGCAGTTCGGGCGCTGGAACCGGGCGGCGGGGCAGTTGATGACCGGGTTGACCAAGCGGCGGGCGGCTGAGGCTGCGTTGTATGGGCAGAGGGAATGAGGGATAAAGCAGGGGGTGTTACACCCCCTGCACCCCCATGACGTCTTCCGGCGAAACGGCAGTTTTAAAATCACCCTCGCGCATAAAGGACCCGCCGCGCAGCGGCCTTAAAGCCTGCGGCGCCGCGACCTTGCTCCATGGCCGAACCCAAAGCGCCACGCAGACAATAATGGGAGCGCGAGGGTGTAACACCCTCGCATCTTCCCTTCTTAATAATCCTTACTCGCCCGGGCATTCACACTCTGCCGTCCGATGGTCGAAGCGCTCCCCAACAGCGCCAGCCAGTTCGTCAAACGGAACTCCAGATTGGTCGCGGAGTAGCCCTTCCCGTCCGACACCAGCTCGGCATAGACCCGATGCGTCAGATACTTGCCCGCCGCCACGCCGGTTTGCTGGCCGGTCGTCACGTCGGCTGACACGATCCTCAACCGATCCAGCCCGATCGCCCGGCGCAGCTTGTTGATCGGGTCCACCCCGCCCCCGCCGTGCAGCGCGGCCAAAGCCGCGCCCAACTGCACCGCCTCGGGCGCGGAGATCTGCGTGATCGAATTGCCGAACAGCAGGCGCGAGAGCACCTCCTCCTCGGGCAGCGCGGGGATCGAGGAGAAGACGATATCGGGATGGTTTGCCGTACCGCGCACATTGACGCTGGCGGTGATGCCCGACACCGAGGAGCTGGCCATCATATCCAGCCGCGGGTCGGGCGGCGCGCTGCCATCGAAGGTGATGAGCCCGCGTGAAAGCTGGAAGCGCTTGCCCGCGAATTCATAGATCCCCTCCACCATGCGCGCCTCACCCGCGATGGCCGGATTGTCCAGCGTACCGCGCAGGCGGATGTTGGCCCCCCAGCGGCTGTCGAGCCCCATGCCGACGAGGCGGATGTTGCCCGGCCCCTCGGCATCGACCAGCAGGCGCCAGGGCATGTCGTGGCTGGTGTCGGGGGCGACATCGGCGCGGCGGTTGATCTCTTTCGTGGCGATCTGCGGCAGGCCGGCCGCGGCAGCCGCCTGACCAAGGCGCCAGCGCGCGCCATCGATGTTGAGCCGCCCGGCCAGCGTGCCGCTCAGCCCGTCGGACATGATGCGCAGCGGGCCGGTCGCGACCAGCGCCAGATCGGTGCGGTTGATGAACTGCGCCTTGCTGCCCGCCAGCTTGAGGTCGAGCGACACGCCGCGATTGCCCCCACCCTGCACCGGGCCCATGGAGGCGAAATCGACCACACCGCTGCCCACCACGCTGCCGCCATTGGCGGTCTGGCCCGAGAGGTTGGTCAGCGTCAGGCGCGAGCCGGAGAAGTTGCCCCGCGCCACGATCTGGCGGATATCGGTGCCGGTCACCGCGCTTTGCAGGCGCAGGCTATTCCCCGCCAGCGAGCCGCGAATATGCGGATCGTAGAGGCTGCCGTCGATGTCGGCGGCGATGTCGATCGGCCCGGTCAGGTCGAAAGCATCGAGCGCCATCAGCCGCCACAGCGCATCGGCGGGCCCGCCATAGCGCATCTGGCCCACCAGCCGCCCATGCGACAGCCGCGTTTCCAGCCCGCCATCACCGCCCAGCTGGTCGATGCGCGCCTGCAGGCGGCCACGCACCTGCCCGTCCTCGCTGGCGATGGCGCGGGCTTCCAGCGCCTGCTCACGCAGCGCGCCGACCAGAGCCAGATCGATCGGGCGCGAGGTGAGCGACAGGCCCGAGCGCGTCAGCCCCTTGATGGCCAGCGAGCCTTCCGCACTGGGCAGGCCTTCACGCGCGCGATGCCACGCCAGATTGCCCGACACCTTGCCGCCCAGCCCGAGGTCGGAGAACACCACATCGCCCAGCGACAGCGGCATATCGGCGATGCCGATCTTCATTTCGGTGGCGCCATTGCCGAAGCTGCCCTGCGCCACCACGCGGCCACCCGCGTAATCCACCTGAGCGGGCGCCAGTTGCCAGCCATTGCCGGTGCCGTCGGCGCGGCTCTGCGAGGTGAAGATCGCCCGGCGCGGCATGGCGATGCGCTGCCCGGCAAAGGTGCCGCCCGCGATCAGCGCCACCTGTCCCGGCCCGACATCGGCCAGCACATTGAGGTCGAACCGGCTGCCGCGCCGCCCGCCGATGCTGGCGGTGACCCGGCCCGAACCATCGGTCAGCTTGGCATGGGCATCCAGCTTGCCGACGAAGAGGTGCCCCTTGCCGATGCCCTGCGCCGCCACATCGACGCCGATGGTGGTATGCCCCTTGAGCAGCAGGCCGTTCGCCGTCACCTTGCCATTGGCGATGGAGAGCGGCTGATCCTGCCCGAAGCGCGCATTCTTCAGGTTCAGCACCAGATCGACGCCCTGTCCATTGGCCTGCGCATTGCGGGGCGCCAGCTTCAACGTGCCGCTCACCCCGCCGCCGCTCAGCGCGATATCGCCCTGCGCGCCCGCATCGCCCAGCGCCAGATCGCCGCTCAGCGTGGTTTGCGAGACCGTCACCCGCCGCAGCGAGAGGCGCGACCCCTGCCCCTGAGCATCCAGCGCCAACAGGCCAGCAAAAGGCCCCAGCGCCGACTGGCCCTGCACGTCGATGTTGTATTGGTCCTCGCCCTGCTGATGCAGCGCCAGCTGCACATCCTTCACCCCGGCATCGGGATAGGGATCGGCCAGATGGACCTGCACGGCCAGACCGGTTTCGCTCGCCACGCCCGGCTTGCCGCCAAACTGCACTTGCGCGGTGAAGGAGCCATATTGCTCATGGCGGCCCTGCCCGGTCAGCGCCAGCCGACCATCCTCGCCGCGCTGGCCGGTAAAGCCTGCCGTGGCCAGCGGCGCGGTCAGCGTCGCGCGCGCGATCACCAGATGATGATGCGGCCCGGCCTCCACCTGACCGGCAAAGCTGGCGCTTTCGCCGAAAATCTTGGCTAACGCCGCGCCGCTCAGATGCGGCACGGAGCCCTTCACCGGCCCGGTCAGCCGCCATGGCGGGGCGCCGGGCGGGATCACCAGCTTCATGTTGCCGGTGGCCTCCGCCGCGCCGATGCCCTGCACCGGCCAGCCATGCAGCCGCGCCTGCCCGTTGATCGTCAGCCCCTCGACGGGCCGCCGGTCCAGCGCGAAACGCAGGGTGGCATGGGGGAAGCGCATCTCCAGATCCTGCCCCTTCAGCACCTTGCCCTGAAGCGTCAGCACGCCCGCCGCGCGCCCGCGCACCAGCTGGGCATTGAGATCGGCATCATCGGTGACAATGCGCGAGGCCGCCAGATCGACCGTGCTGCGCCAGCCTTTCGCGCCCTCACGCTTCGCCTTGCCCTGCGCGGCCATTCCGGCGATCAGCGTGTCGTCGATCATCAGCCCCTGCGTGACCAGCTTCCACTCGGCTGACAGCGTGGGTGCCTCGCCATCGAGCAGCAGGTCGAGATGGGCGCCTTTGAGCGTGAAGTCCTTGTCGAGCGGCAACGGCGCGCGGCCCGTCACCTCAATGGCCATATGGCGGAAGGCGCGCCCGGCAATATCCGCGCCGCCCTTGGCATTGATGGCCAGCTTCGCGCTCTGGGCCGAGGCGGTGCCGGTCAGCATGCGCTCGTCCAGCCGGGTCTGCACCTTGAGCGCCACCTCGGGGCCGATCCGCGCGCGGTCTTCCGCCGAGAGCAGCGGGTCGGTCCACAGTTGGCCGCCCAGCGTGTAAAGCCCCTGCCGCGCGGAGAGATTGAGCGCCGCGATGCGTTTGGTGCCCTGCGTGGCGGTCAGATCGCCGTCCCATGTGCTCCATGTGCCGCGCCCGCGGATATGCGCGCTGCGGTCCATCGTCGAATCGGTGAGCGCGGCCAGCAGGCCGCCGCGCGGCGCGGCATAATCCAGCGCCAGATCGAGGCGGTTGCGGTTCTTGTCGATATCGACCAGCGCATCGAGCCGGTCGCCGCCGCCCAGACGCCCCTTGATCGCCAGATAGGCCGAGGCCCGCGAGAGCCTTGCCGAGGCACGCAGATCGACGCGCCTTTCGCTGCCCAGCACCTCTTTCGCCACCGTCAGCCGCTCGATGGAGAGCGTGTCGATGCGCAGATCGCGGTCGGGCCAGCGCGGATTGCTGGGGCCGGTGTCGATAAAATGGGGCACGCGGGACAGCGTGCCGCGCCGGATCGCCAGACGGCGGATGTCCAGCCCGCTCTTCCAGAAATCGAGCGGGCGCCAATCCAGCTCCACCGCCGGAATGCGCAGGAAGACGCCGCGCGGATCGCGCAGCACCACGCCCGACAGCCGCGCATTGCCATAGACCGAGCCCTCGATCCGGGCGATTTCCACCTTCAGCCCGTTGTCGAAGGTGATCTGGGCCAGCAGATCGGCCAGCAGGCGGTGGCCGATGGAGGAATCCAGCACCAGCACCGCCAGCCCCAGCGCCGCCACAAAACCCAGCGGCAGGCCCAGCAGATATTTCAGCCAGATGCGCAGCGGAATCGGCCACCACTTGCGGCGCGGCGGCGCGACGGGGGCTGCGTTTTCAACCTCGGGCGTCTCTTCCGCCATCAGAAGGCCTGACCCAGCGCCACGGCAATCGCCACCGGCCCATCGCCACGGCGCGGGTTGAGCGGCGTGCCGATATCAAGCCGGATCGGGCCGAAGCTGGTCTTGTAACGCACACCCATGCCCGCGCCGTAACGCATATCGCGGAAACCGGGCAAGACCTGCGGATCGACACCGCCCGCATCGACAAAGGGCACCAGCTGGAAGCCGCCGCCGAACCAATGCGTATCGACGCGCGCCTCCAGCGAGACCTCATACAGACCGCGCCCGCCCTTGGGCTCGCCCAGATCGTTGCGCGGGCCGACCAGCTCATAGCCATAGCCACGGATCGAGGCGCCGCCGCCCGCATAGAAACGCCGCGAGGGCGCCACATCGTTGAGATCGCCCGCCGTGATCGAGCCCAGACGGATGCGTCCGGCCAGTTCGATGCCCTTGCTCACCTTGTGATAGGCGCTCGCATCGGCCTGAATGACGGCATAGGTCGCCCGGTCGCCGCGCGCGAAGGCCACCTCTGGCGAGACGCGCAGCGACACGCGCCAGCCGCGCTGCGGATCGAGCAGGCTGTCCGTCGCATCGAAGGCCGCGCGCAGCGGCAGGGCGGTGGTGATGTATTGCGTGCGCCCGGTGGTGATGCCGCTGGGCACGCCCTCGCGCTCGTCGGAGATTTCCGACTGCAGCCCCAGCGACCACACCCATGGCTTCTGGAACAACAGCGTCGTCTGCCGCTCATAGGTCGCGGCAAAGGCCACCTTGCGCGAGGCATAGGCCGTCAGCGTGGCATTGTCGCCATAGACATCGACCGTCAGCACCCGGTCGCGCCCCAGGAAATTCGAGCGGCGGAAGGTGACGCCCGCCATCTGCTCATGCGTGCCCGCGATGCCGCGCAGGCGCAGCAGGCCCTCTGGCGGGAAGAGGTTGCGATGCTCCCAACTGGTGGCGAGGCGGAAGCCTTCGGCGGTGTCGTAACCGATCTCGCCCGCGATGGTGTGCAGGGGAGCGGGCGTCATCGTCACATCGGTGGCGACGATCCCTGTTCCATTGGGGCCGGGCACATCGGGTTGAGGCGCGGTTTCGACGCGCGGCGTGACCGTAACGCTGGAGACCAGCCCGGTGGCCAGCACGGCGCGGCGGAAATCCTCCACCTCGCTGCGGCGCCACAGCTGGCCCGGCTTGAAGCGCGCGATGTCCTGCAGATGCCCGGCGGAGAGGAAATGCGGGCTGCCGCTGGTCACCTTGCCGAAGCGGTATTTGCCCTCGGGCGTCACCTCCAGCGACAGGTCGCCTTGCTCGCGCGTGTGGTCCACCGTCAGTTCGGGGGCGCCGATCTTGGCGAAGGGATAGCCCGCCTCGCCCAGCGCGGCCTGCAGGCTGGTGATCCCCTCGGGAATGGCATCGGCATGCAGCGCATCGCCGCTCTTGATCCCCAGCGATTCGCGCAGCGCCGGGGCATCGGGCCCGGCATCGGTCAGATGGCCGGTCGAGATCTCGCCAAAGCGATAGCGCCGCCCCGGAATCAGGTCGAAGGCCACCATCGGCGCGACACCCGCCGCCGCCTCGGCCGGGGTGATGGTGCCGATGCTTTGCAGCACCTCGCCATCGTAATAGCCATAGACATGCAGCAGCCGCTCCAGCAGGGCGCGGTCGGTGGTGGCGCGCACCGCGATCTGCGGCAGCTCCTGATCGGGGGATTTGGGGTCGGCCTTCTGGCCCTTGGGCAGCTTGGGCTCCGGGGCGGCCAACGCCGAAAGTTCATGAAAACGCGCTTCGAGCGCCACACGCTCGGGGATCGCGACCGCCCATTCCAGCGTGTAATGCGCCTGTTCGGCATGGCGCTGGCTGGATTTGTCGCGGTCGACCAGCACGGGGGGCGGGGTGACCTCATCCGGCTTGTCGAGCGCGGCCAGCGCCGCCACGGCCTCACTCTCCTGCGACAGGCTTTCGAGCGGGGGCAGTTGCAGATCGGGCCGGGGCCAGTCGAGCGAAAAGCCCGGCAGATCGGCCATCGGCGACGTCGCGCTGAGCGGCGGGCCATCCTGCGCTTGTGGCATGCCCTCCCCCGCGCTGGTCACGGGTTCGGGCGTGGCCGGGCTGGGCGCGGCGGCGGGCGGCAGTTGGCGGGCCCAATCCTCGGGTTTGGCGCGGGCGCTGTCGGGGATCAGGTTGCGGAGTTCCGCATCGTTCTTGTCGTCATGCTCTTCGGGCGGCGCGGCGGCAGTGACCGGTTGATTGGTGGTGACGGGCCCGGCCTTCGCGGGCTCACCAGCCGGGGCCATATCCTGAGCCCATGCCGGATGCGCGCCGCCCGCCAGCGCCAGCAGCACCAGCCCGCCGGTCAGCACACCTTGCAGCAGCAAGGCATGACGCCTGCCGCGCGGACTCACGAAAGGCTCAGAAGGACCCGAAGGAGGAAAAGCCGGACTGGTCGAGCGCGGGCATGGATTCGGCCTGCAGAGCCTCGGCTGTCCTTGGTTCGACGCTGCCGTCCTTGGCGGGCAGCCCCTGATCGCGCTGTCCGCCCTGCCCTGCGGTGGCGGAGATAAGGCGATCCTGCTCCTCGGCGGACATGCGGCGCCAGCCGTCACGCCCCAGCCTTTCGAGCGGGCGATAACGCACCTTATACTGCATCCGCTCCGACCCTTCGACCCAATAGCCCAGATACACGAAGGGCAGGTCGTCCTGGGCGGCGCGGCGGATGTGATCGAGGATGATGTAATTGCCAAGCCCGGTCCGTGTTGCATGCTCCGGGTCGTAGAAGGAGTAGATCATCGACAACCCGTCGCCCTGCCGATCCGTAAGGCACGCGCCGACCAGTCGACCCGTCCCCCCGTCCTCGCAAGGCTCCCTATATTCGATCACATAGCTGGTGACCGGCGTATGTTCCACCATATCGGCAAAATCGACTTCATCCATCGTCGCCATGCCGCCGCCGGGGTGGCGCGCGGCAAGATAACGCTGGAGCAAGGCGAACTGCTCGGCAGTGGACCAGGGATGGCAAACGGTGGCGACCAGATCGCTGTTGCGCTTGAGATTGCGCTTCTGCGTCGAGGAGGGCTGAAACTCCGCCGCCGCGACTCGCACCGAGACACAGGCCGAACAATCGGCGCAGCTGGGGCGATAGGCGACGGTCTGGCTGCGGCGGAAACCGATGCGGCCCAGCGCATCGTTGAGCGCATCGGCATGCGGGCCCTTCAGCTCGGTGAAGACCTTACGCTCCTGCCGGCCGGCCAGATAGGGACACGGCGCCGGGCTCGTCACAAAGAAACGGGGGAAACGAACGGGTGCCGTCACGGTTGCTTGCTCGCGATCCTGTTGTTTCGGGGCCATGTCCCCCTCCAAGCGGCGACTATGCCCAATCGCGCAGATCAGTAAAAGACCCTTAACCACGCTTTCGGAAAGAACGCCCGCAAATCGGACATATCGCCTCACCGCAGGACGGTTGTGGCGGGGAAAAGTTAACGATGAACGGAGGGGGTTTGCGGGGAAAATTTTGCAGGAGGAGAAGGTGCGAGGGGGTTACCCCCTCGCGCTCCCATGAATGTCTGCGTTGCGCATCGGGTTCGGCCTTGCGCCCGGCTTGCCGCGCCGCAGGCTTTTAAACGAGAAAAGGCGCCGAGGCATTCCTGCCTGCGGCGCCTTTCGTTGTGCAGGTGGAGAGCCGAGGCGCACGATTTCGGTGCCCCTGCCCGATCGTCGGAAGACGTCATGGGAGCGCGAGGGGGTAACCCCCTCGCACTTATCTTCCTGACTTAATTCGGCTCCGCCTGATTTACCTCATACCCCTTGGCCCGCAGCGCCGCGATCAGAGCCGCGATCTGCCCGCCATCGCGTGCCTCGCATTCGATATCGGCGGTCAGGCCCTTGGCGGGCAGGTGAGTGAAGATGCGCTGGTGATAGACTTCGAGGATGTTGACCTGATGGCGGTCGAACTCCTCCATCACCTTGAACAGCGCGCCGGGGCGGTCCTGCAGCACCAGACGCAGGCGGGCCAGACGGCCCGAACGCGCCAGATCGCGCAGCAGCACATTGGCCAGCAGACGCTGGTCGATGTTGCCGCCCGAGAGCACGATGCCGACATTGCGCCCGGCAAACATCTCGCGGTTTTCGAGCACGGCGGCAAGACCGGCGGCACCGGCGCCCTCCACCACGGTCTTCTCGATCTGCAACAGCAGCGCGAGGGCATGCTCCATCGCCGATTCGCCCACCAGCACGAAGTCGTCCAGCAGCCCGGCCAGCACCTTGCGGGTGAACTCGCCCGGCTCCTTGACGGCGATGCCCTCGGCCAGGGTGTCGCCGCCGATGGGCAGGCTGGCGCCCTTGAGCAGATTGTACATCGAGGGGAACAGCTCCGCCTCGACGCCGATCAGGCCGATGTCGGGCTTGATGGCGCGCGCCGCCGTGCCCATGCCGCTGGCAAGGCCACCGCCGCCGACGGGGATCACCAGCATGTCCAGCTCGGGCACGTCCTCCAGCATTTCCAGCGCCACGGTGCCCTGACCGGCGGCCACGGCGGGCTCGTCGAAGGGGTGGACGAAGGTCAGGCCCAGCTGCTTTTCCATGCTGCGCGCGAAGGCATAGGCGTCATCGAAGGTCTCGCCTTCCAGCACCACCTTGCCGCCCACGCTCTCGGTCTGCATCACCTTCACCGTGGGGGTGGTGCGCGGCATCACGATGGTCACGGGCACGCCAAGGCGCGTGCCGTGATACGACAGGCCCTGGGCATGGTTACCGGCGCTGGCGGCGATGACGCCGCGATCACGCTGTTCCTGAGTCAAAAGCAGAAGGGCATTGAGGGCGCCGCGTTCCTTATAGGCGGCGGTGAATTGCAGGTTTTCGAACTTCAGCCACACATTGCAGCCGCAGATTTCCGACAGGGTACGCGAATGGTCCATGTCGGTGCGCACGACATGCCCGCTAATTCGCATCTGCGCCGCGCGGATGTCCTCGATCGTCAGGCGCATGTCCTGATGAACGTCGGTGCGAGGAGCCTCGGGCGATTGCGTAACGGTGTCGTTCATAACCGCCGGGCCCTACGCCTCTGCGCCGCGCGCTTCAAGCACTTCCGCATGTGCAAAACATGCAAGAAAGCCTGCATTTTACCACGGGCCATGGTTCCTATTCCCGCAAAAGCCGCTATCAGATCGCCGACCCCGAACTTCAGGAAGGGACTTTGCCATGAGCGGGATCGAGGACGCCACCTCCGGCCAGCAGCAGCCCGCCGCCACGCCGCGCCGCATTTCCGTGGTGGGGCTGGGCGTGATGGGATCGCCCATCGCCCGCCATCTGGCGCAGGCCGGCCATACGCTGACGCTGTACAACCGCTCGCCCGACAAGGTGGCGGCATGGCGCGAGAAGAACCCCGATCTGCCCGCCATCACCGCGCGCAGCCCTGGACAGGCCGCGGTGGGTGCCGATGTGGTCATCACCTGCGTGGGCAATGACGACGATCTGGCCGATGTGGTGCTGGGGCCTCAGGGCCTGCTGCGCTCGATGCGGCCGGGCGCGCTGTTCATCGACCACACCACCGCCTCGGCGCGCATCGCCCGCCAGATCGCGGTGGAAGCGCGCGACCGCGAGGTGCATTGCGTCGACGCCCCCATGACCGGTGCTCAGCCCGGCGCCGAGGCCGGCACGCTGACGCTGATGTGCGGCGGCAAGCCCGCCGCCGTGGAGGAAGCCCGCACGGTGATGAGCGCCTATGCGCGGCGCATCGTGCATGTCGGCAAGCCGGGCACGGGTCAGGTCACCAAGATGATCAACCAGATCTGCATGACCGGCGTGCTGGCGGGCCTGTCCGAGGCCTTGCGTCTGGCGCAGGCCGAGCATCTCGACCTCGACCGCGTGCTCGAAGCCATCAGCGGCGGCGCGGCACAGAGCTGGCAGATGGACAATCACTGGACCTCCATGGCGCAGGACGAATTCGATTTCGGCCTGACCGTCGACCTGATGCGCAAGGATCTGGGGCTGGCGCTGGACGAAGGGCGCGGGCTTGGCCTGTCGCTGCCGATCACCGCGCTGATCGACCAGTTCTACGCCGATCTTCAGGCGATGGGCGCTGGCCGTCAGGATATCACCGCGCTGGTGCGCCGCCTGCCCCGCCGGGGCGTGCAGAAGGGATAATATGCGTTTTCGTCGATTGCTGATTGCCGGTTTGCTTGCCACGTCTCTGCCCGCCGTGGCGCAGGCCGATGCGCTGATCGACCATGTGCGCGGCTTCACGCTCGATGAGAAGGGCGAGATCCAGCACTTCACCGGTCTGGTCATCGACAAGGAAGGCCGCGTCAAGCAACTGCTGCGCGATGGCGACAAACGCCCCGACCGGCTCGACTTCCTGACCGATGGTCATGACGCGGTGATGATGCCCGGCATGATCGACGCCCATGCCCATGTGATGGGCATCGGCTTCAACGCGCTGACGCTGGACCTGTCGGACACGCATACGCTGGCCGAGGCTCAGGCGAAAATCGCCGCCTATGCCGCCAAATATCCGGGCCGCCCGTGGGTGATCGGCGGGGGCTGGAATCAGGAAACATGGGGGCTGGGCCGCTTCCCCACCGCCGCCGAACTGGATGCCGCCGTCAGCGACCGCCCCGTCTGGCTGGAGCGTGTCGACGGCCACGCCGGTTGGGCCAACTCGCGCGCTCTGGCGCTGGCAGGCATCACCGCGGCCACCAAGGACCCGGCGGGCGGCCATATCGAGCGCCTTGCAGCGCCCGCCCCTGCCCCCGCGCGCCCGGCCCGCCCCGGTGTGAAAGCCGCGCCTTGCGCCGTTCTGGCCGCCCCCGCCGGTGTGCTGGTCGACGCCGCCACGGCGCTGATGACCAAGGCCGTGCCCCCGCCCCGCCCAGAGGACCGCGACCTCGCGCTCTCCACCGCGCAGACCATCCTGCTGCGCCACGGCGTCACCGCCGCCGCCGATATGGGCACCTCGGTCGAGGACTGGCAGACCTTCCGCCGCGCGGGCGATCTCGGGCGGCTGCGCATCCGCATCATGGCCTATGCGCTGGGCACCGACGCCATGGCGCTGATCGGCGGCCCCAACCCCACGCCATGGCTCTATGACGACCGCCTGCGCATGAACGGTGTGAAGCTGTTCCTCGACGGCGCGCTGGGCTCACGGGGGGCATGGCTGAAGGCACCCTATGCCGACGCACCCGGCACCAGCGGCCTGCCGCAATTGAACGATGCCGCGCTCAAAAACCTGATGAGCCGCGCCGCGCTGGACCACTTTCAGGTCGCCGTCCACGCCATCGGCGACGCCGCCAACAGCGAGGTGCTCGACGCCATCACCGAGATGGCCGACACCTACAAGGGCGACCGCCGTTGGCGCATCGAACACGCCCAGATCATCGCCCCGGAAGATTTCGCCCGCATCACGGATCTGAACAACCGCGCCGGCCATGTCATCCTGAGCATGCAGCCCACTCACGAAACCAGCGACCGCCAGATGGCTGAAGCGCGCCTTGGGCCCGCTCGCCTGGCAGGCGCCTATGCGTGGAAAAGCGCGGCGGCGACGGGGGCGACTCTGGCTTTTGGGTCGGACGCTCCGGTGGAACAGAGCGATCCCTTCGCGGGCATGGCCGCCGCGATCAGCCGCGTCGGCGCCGATGGGCAGCCCGTAGGCGGGTGGCAACCGCAGGAGGTGGTGTCGCGCAAGCAGGCTCTGGCCGGGTATACGGTGAATGCCGCCTATGCCGGGTTTGCCGAGGAGCATTTCGGGCGCTTGACCCCCGGCCAGCGTGCCGACTTCCTGCTGGTGGATCGGGATGTGATGACCGTCCCACCCGCAGAGATTCGCGGCACGAAGATCCTGCAGGTCTGGGTCGGCGGGTTGCCGGTGTTCAAAGCCGATGAGGATAAGAAATAAGGAGAGAATGCGAGGGTGTTACACCCTCGCGCTCCCTTTAATGTCTGCGTTGCGCTTCAGGTTCGGCCTTGCGCTTAGCTTGCCGCGCCGCAGGCTTCCATGATCTTCACTGCCTGCGGCGCTTAAGGTTGCGCAGGTGGAGAGGCTGGGCACACCCATTTCGGCGCCACTGCCCTATCGCCGGAAGACGTAATGGGAGCGCGAGGGGGTAACCCCCTCGCTTTTATCCTTCTTGAACGTCCACCACTGTTTCTGCGGCAGCCTTGACCTTCTCATCCCGCTTTTCGGTGAACCACATAAAGATCATGGTCCCCTCGAACAGGATCAGCAGCGGCACGGCCAGCATCAGCTGAGACGCCACGTCAGGCGGGGTCAGCAAGGCCGCCGCCGCCACAATCGCCACGATCACATAGCGGCGCGCGCCCGAAAGCTGCGTGCGTGTCACCAGACCGGCGCGGTTGAGAAGCATCAGCAGCACGGGCAGCAGGAAGCTGATCCCGAAGGCGAAGATGAACTGCATCACCAGCGACAGGTAATCGCCGGTCGAGGGCAGCGCCTCCAGCTTGAGGCCGCCCATCTGGCCGCCAAAGCCCAGCAGCCAGCGGAAGGCCTGAGGCATGACGACGTAATAGGCCAGCGCGGCACCCGTGAGGAACAGGATCGGGGTGGCGATCAGGAAGGGAAGGAAGGCCTTCTTTTCCTTGGCATAGAGCCCCGGTGCCACAAAGGCCCACAGCTGGTTGGCCAGCACCGGGAACGACACGATGAACGCCGCGAACAGCGCCACCTTCAGTTCGACAAAGAAGGCTTCGTAGAGCTTGGTATAGACCAGTCGGCCCTGCCCGGCCGGAAAGGCGGCGGCCAGCGGCGCCACCAGAAAGGCGAAGATCGGCTTCACAAAGTAGAAGCACACGCCAAAGGCGATCGCCAGCGCGGCGATGCAGCGCATCAGCCGCGAGCGCAATTCCACCAGATGTTCGAGCAGCGGCGCCTGCGACTCGTCGATATCCTTGATTTCAAAGGCCATGCTGCAGGGAACTCACCGAGGATATTGGAGCAAAGATCAGGACAGGATTTCAGGCTGCGACGGGCTTTTGACCTCATTGTGAGGCGCCGTCGTATGGGGCGCCTCGGCATGCGCAATGTCGTGATGGGTCACGCCGGGCGCCACATCGTTATGCGCGGCGCCATGGCCTTCATGGCCCACCTCGCCCACGGAAAGCGGCTCGGTGGGGGCATGGGCGGTCACCTCGGAAGGCAGCGCGGCCACGGGGGCCTGCGCCTTCATGATCGCCTCATTCTGCTCACGCCATTTCTTTTCCATGTCCTCCAGTTCGGCTTCGCGGATCATGGTTTCGATGCCGGAGCGGAAATGGCCAGAGATGCGGCGCATTTGGCCCATCCATTTGCCTGCCGTGCGCATGGCGCGCGGCAGATCCTTGGGGCCGATGACCACAATCGCCACCACAGCCGTCAGCAGAAATTCCGAAGGATCGATGTTCAAAAACATGAAGCGGCGCGGCTCAGTTCTGGGTCGTGCCGGTTTCGCTCTGGCTCTTGACAGGCTCCGAGTTGGCGGGCGCCTGCGTGATCTGGGCAGGCGGCGCGGTCGGCGTGGGGGCGGCGCGCGGGGTGCCGTCCTCATTCATGCCTTCCTTGAAGCTTTTGATTCCCTTGCCGAAATCACCCATCATTTCGGAAATGCGGCCCTTGCCGAACAGCACCAGCACCACCAGTGCCAGCACGATCAGATGCGGAAGCGACAGACCCATCATTGTTCTTGCTCCAAATAACTCGCTGGACACCTTAAGCAGCACCGGCGCCTCTCACCATCCCTATCTAGGGACTTTCTTGTCCTTCCGCCAGTGGTCTAGGCGTCTAGGATGTTCAGGATGGGTCAGATGCCCCATCGTCAGGCTCAGTTGCAGGCGGTTTTCCGGCCATGGCCTCCTCGAACGCGTCCTCCACCGGGTCGAGCAGGCCAGCGGCGCGCAGATCGTCGATTCCCGGCAGATCGCGGCGGCTGGCGAGGCCGAAATGGGCCAGAAAGGCCGGAGTCGTGGCATAGATCACCGGTCGGCCCGGCACTTCGCGACGCCCGGCGGCGCGCACCCAGCCCGCCTCCATCAGCACATCGAGCGTGCCGCGCGCGGTCTGCACGCCGCGGATCGATTCGATTTCCGCCCGGCTGACCGGCTCGTGATAGGCGATGACCGCCAGGCATTCGGTGGCCGCGCGCGAGAGCTTGCGCGGCTCCTCATGTTCGCGGCGCAGGATATGGGCCAGATCGGGCGCGGTCTGGAAATGCCAGCGCCCGCCGCGCTCGACCAGATTGATGCCGCGCGTGGCGTAATGCTCGGCCAGAGCGGCCAGAGCGGGCTTCACCGCCACGCCGCCCAGATGGTTGGACAGCGCCTCGGGCGTCACCGGATCGGTGGCGGCGAAAAGGGCGGCCTCCACCGCGCGCATCACTTCATCCCCCCCTGCCTTATCCATGGCCGGCGATCCGGCGCATCTGCAGGGGGCCAAAGCATTCGTCCTGCACCAGTTCCACCTTGCCCTGCTTGGCCAGCTCCAGCGCGGCCAGAAAGCTGGAGGCCAGCGCCGAGCGCCTCAGCCGACGGTCGGACCACTCCCCGCTGCTGGCGGGCAGGAAATCCTCCAGCACCATCCAGTCCAGCGTCACGCCCAGCATCGCGCTGACCCGCGCCAGCGCCGCATCCAGCGTCATCACCTTGCGGTCGCGCACCATATGGACGACCGGCGCGCTGCGGGCCTTGATCTGACCATAGGCCTGCACCAGCGAGAACCAGTCACACTGCCACAGCGCCTTGCGGTCCACCCGCCAGCCTTCGGGCGCGCCGCGCTGGAAGGTGTCGCGTCCCAGACGGTCGCGGGCCATCAGCCTTGCGGCGGCCTCGCGCATCGCGGCCAGGCGTTGCAGGCGCAAATGCAGGCGCAGCGCCAGTTCCTCGGGGCTGGGGTCTTCCTGCTCCTCCTTGGGCAGCAGCATCGCCGATTTGAGATAGGCCAGCCACGCCGCCATCACCAGATAATCGGCGGCGACCTCCAGCTTGAGCGCCTCGGCCTGATCGATAAAGGCCAGATATTGGTCGACCAGATCGAGGATCGGGATCGTCTTGAGATCGACCTTCTGCCGCCGCGCCAGATCGAGCAGCAGATCGAGCGGCCCCTCCCAGCTGTCGAAAGCGAGGTAAAGCGCGCCCTCCTGCGGCACCTCGGCCAAAAAGGGCGAATCGAGCCCGTCGAGCAGGGTGGCCTCATTCATACCGTATAGGCCGTGGGATCGGCGCCCGAGGCCAGATCCGCGCCCGCCAGCGCCAGCAGCGCATCGCGCTTGGCCCACAGCTCTGCCTGAAGCGCGCCGTCCAGCTGTTGCGGCACCTGCGTCACTGCCAGCGCCCGCTCCAGCCGCGCCGCGCCCTGCGCTGTGATCCCCGGCACCGCTGCGGCGATGGACTGCATATCCGCAATCGTGCCCCAGCAGTTGAGCACCACATCGCAACCCGCCGCCAGCGAGCGGCTGGCCTTTTCGGCAATCGTCCCGCTCAGCGCCTTCATATCCAGATCGTCGGTCATCAGCAGGCCATCGAAGCCGATGTTGTCGCGGATGATGGTCTGGATGATGGTGGGCGAGACCGTCGCCGGGTGCTCCGCATCCCACACCGGGAAAAGGATATGCCCCGTCATCGCCGCCGGAGCGCCCTTGAGCGCGCGAAACGGCGCCAGATCCTGCTCCAGCGAGGCCTCGTCAGCATCGACGCGCGGCAGGGCCTTGTGGCTGTCCGCCCCGGCGCGGCCATGGCCCGGCATATGCTTCACGCAGCCCGCCACGCCCGCCAGCGTCAGCCCTTCCAGAATGGCGCGGCCCAGGGCGGCCACCTGCCTGGGCTCCTCACCCAGAGCCCGGTCGCCGATCACATCATGCGCGCCGGGCACCCGCACATCGACGCAGGGCCAGCAATCCATGCTGATGCCGACCTCGGCCAGATCCATGCCCAAAGCCTGAGCATGCACCCGCGCCGCCTCGATCGCGCTGGCCGGAGCGAGGTTCCACAGCCGCGCAAACGCCTCCCCAGCCGGATAGGGCGACCACTCGGGCGGCTTCATCCGCGCCACCCGGCCACCCTCCTGATCGACCGAGATCAGCAGCCGGTCGCGGCCATGGATCGAGCGCAAATCATCGGTCAGCGCGCGCAGTTGCTCACGGGTGCCCACGTTGCGGGCGAACAGGATATAGCCCGCCGGGTCCGCATCGCGGAAAAAAGCGCGCTCGTCAGCGGTGATGGTGTGACCCGAAAGGCCGAAAATCGCGGGAAGCATGAGGGATTTTTCGCAAACTTGAGGGTTTTGCGCAAGTTTTCAGGGGCGGGAAGAAGGGGATTAAACAGGAAGAACACATGCGAGGGTGTTACACCCTCGCGCTCCCATTCATGTCTGCGTAGGCGCCATGGGTTCGGCCATGGAACAACGTCGCAGCGCCGCAGGCCTTCATCCATGATATTCACTGCCTGCGGCGCTTAAGGTCGCGCAGGTGGAGAGCCGGGGCGCATCATTTCGGCGCCCCTGCCCCATCGTCGGAAGACGTCATGGGAGCGCGAGGGGGTAACCCCCTCGCATCTTCCCTTTTCAACTCAATGCTTAACCTGACAGGGAATCCCTTCAGCCTTCAGCTTCCCGCACAGGGCGCTGCCACCGGCAGCGGAAGCCAGCAGCTGCAGACGGAACACCGTGCCGATATCCGACTGACCCTGAACGATCCGGTGGTTCATGCCCTTGAGCATTTCATGCTGCTGCACGAGATGATCCCAGCCCGAGCGCGCCTGAGCCTCGTTGGAATAGGCGGCAATCTGCACCACCCCACCAGCCGGACCGGCATCCTCGGCGGCAGGCGCAGCAGCGGCGGCGGAAGGCTTGGCTTCGGGCTTGGCCTCGGCCTTGGGCGCCTCGATCGGCGCGGCGGGCTTGGGTGCGGAATCGCCGGCGGCCAGCTGGGCGGGATGGTCCTTGCCCTGCGCGGCGGCAAAGCTGGAGTCGCCCGTACCCTCGAACTGCTTGCCGCCCGGATTGGCGGGGGCCTGCTTGTAGGGCTGGTCGGAGGCGCCGATCAGGCCGCCATCGGCCACAGGGGCCGCGCCATCCTTGCGATGGGTGAAGGCAAAGACGCCGCCCACCACCACGGCCAGCAGCAGGATGCCACCCACCACGGCGGCGATCACGCGGCGGTGATCGACGGCATAGTAATCTTCCTCATCCCCGGCATTGTCGAGCCAGGGCAGGCGGTCGCGGTCCTGCAAGTTGAGCGTGTCAGCCGTCGCGGCGCCCCCGGCGTGAGCGCCGCCCAGCGCGGCAACCGCCTCGCCATGGCCGTCCCAATTGTGCTTGTCCCAGGCCTGCTCGGCCCAATTGTCGGTGGCCTGCGTGGCATCATGCGCGGTCTGGCTCAGCCATTCCCCGCCCTGATGGACCTGATCCTGAGTATGGGCAGCCCATTCCTGTCCGTGCTCACCGGCCTTTTTCGCCAGCGCATCGCGGGCATCATTCAGCCAGTGTTCGCCCTGAGGCTGACCCGGCGCGGAAGGATTGCTCTCATTCTCACCCGACATGGATCACATCTCCTCCACGGCCTCGACGCCCAGCAGAGCCAGGCCATTGCGCACAACCTGCCCGATTTGGGTGCCGAGGAAAAGCCGTGCTGTCGTCAATGCACCATTCTGGGGCAGGATGAAGCGCTTATCGGGCCGATCGTTGCCGACATTCCAGTAGGAATGGAAGGCCGAGGCCACATCGGCGAGGAAAAAGGCGATGCGATGCGGCTCACGCGCGACGGCGGCGGCCTCCACGATGCGCGGGAATTGCGCGATCAGCTTGACCAGCGCCAGCTCTTCCTCGCCCAGTTGCTCGATGGCGTCGGGCGCGGGGGCAAAGCCTTCTGCCGCCGCCTTGCGCAGGGTGGAGCGGATGCGCGCATGGGCATATTGCAGATAGAAGACCGGATTGTCCTTGGAGGCTTCCACCACCTTGGCGAAGTCGAAGTCCATCTGGGCCTCGGGCTTGCGGGTCAGCATGGTGAAGCGCACGACATCCTTGCCGACCTCCTTCACCACCTCGGCCAGCGTCACGAAGGTGCCCGAACGCTTGGACATTTTTACGGGCTCGCCATTGCGCAGCAGGGCGACCATCTGGACCAGCTTGACCTCGAAGGGCGTGGGCGTGCCCTTCGCGCCGGTCATGGCGGCGACGGCGGCCTTGATGCGCTTGACCGTGCCCGCGTGATCGGCACCCCAGATGTCCACCAGAGCGTCGGCGGTCTGCGCCTTCTGGAAGTGATAGGCCAGATCGGCGCCGAAATAGGTCCAGCTGCCGTCGGACTTCTTGATCGGGCGGTCCTGATCGTCGCCGAACTTGGTGCTGCGGAACAGCGGCAGTTCAACGGCTTCCCAGTCGTCGGGCAGCTTGCCCTTGGGGGCTTCCAGCTCGCCATCATAGACCAGGTCCTGAGCGCGCAGCCAGGCCTCGGCCTCCTCGGGCTTGCCCGCGGCCCGCAGCTCGGCTTCCGACGAGAAGAGATCGTGCTTGATGCCCAGCAGCGCCAGATCCTCGCGGATCATGTCCATCATGGTGGCCACGGCCTTGACGCGGAAGATCGCCAGCCATTCGGCTTCCGGCGCATCGACATACTTGTCGCCGAACTCGGCGGCCAGCGCCTGACCCACGGGGACCAGATAATCGCCGGGGTAGAGGCCCTCGGGGATCGCGCCGACCTCGATGCCCAGCGCCTCGCGGTAACGGATATGGGCCGAGCGGGCCAGCACCTGCACCTGGGCGCCTGCGTCATTGACGTAATACTCGCGGATCACCTTGTGACCGGCATATTCCAGCAGGCTGGCCAGCGCATCGCCCACCACCGCGCCACGGCAATGGCCCATATGCATGGGGCCCGTGGGGTTGGCGGAGACATATTCCACATTGACCGTGGTGCCCGCGCCCATGGCGCTGCGCCCGTAATCATCGCCCAGAGCGGCCACGGCGCGCAGCTCTTCCAGCCATGCGGCAGGCGTCAGGCGCAGGTTGATGAAACCGGGCCCGGCAATCTCGGCCTTTTCCACCAGATCGAGCTTTTCCAGCTCCTCCACCAGCGCCGTCGCCAGCGCGCGCGGATTGGTGCCCGCCGGCTTGGCCAGCACCATGGCGGCGTTGGTCGCCAGATCGCCATGCGTGACATCGCGCGGCGGCTCCACCGTCACGGCGGCGCGGTTGAGGCCGGCAGGCAGCGTGCCCGCCGCCTCCAGAGCATCGAGCGCGGCGGCGACATGGCCGGCAAAGGCGGCATGCAGGGTCTGGGTGGTCATAGCGGAAGCCTGTTCATGAACAATCGGGCGCAAAGCCCCAAAAACGATCAGCCCCAGCGCCTAAACGGACGCCGGGGTATTGTTGGCCATCCGGCTGCGCCGGATGGGGGCGGCACCGGCCCTCTCTCCCGCCCGGCCACCCATATCATACGCCGTTGGGTAGCCGGGCGGGGGAGAGGGCCGGTGCCGCAGAAAACATCAGCGCGTGGCGTTGTAACCGAGCTGCGCATCCGAAAGCTGGAAGCCCACCAGCACCTCGAAAGTCGCCTTGTTGACCGCCGCCAGCACGGCGGGATCGGCCAGCGGATCGATCGCGGCATCGGCCTGGCCCGACTTGCGGGGGCGCACGATGCGGTCATGGATCGCGCGGTCCAGCGTGGCTTCCTTCTTGTCGATGGTGGCGGTGCCGTCAGCCGTGGTCTCGGCGCGGTCCTGACCATCGGCGAAATGCACGGTGGCCGAGCCGAGGCTCTTGGCGATCACCACGCGGCCGCCGCGCAGCACGGTGAAGAAATAGGGCAGAGTCACATCGCGGGCACCATGCGCATCGCTGCGGCGCACCTGCACCTTGAAGGTGACATGCGACTTCACGGGGCTGCCCTTTTCATCGCATTCGGGGCGCACCTGCGTGATCGCCGCGACCAGATCGATGTCCTTCGCGTCCGAGGAACCGGGCACGCGGAAGGTGGTGAGGTCACCGGTGCCATTGGCGATGCCCACGGCCGGGCAGGTGGAGCGCACCGCCGTGATGCCCACGCCTTCGTCCACCACCAGCTCACCCTTGCCGGAGCAGCCCGCCAGCAGGGCACAAGCCGTTCCAGCAGCAAGAACAGCCATCATACGGGGACGAAAATGCATTCTCACGTTCCTTGGAAGTCTCCGGTATCTTCGATCCGGCGTGTTATCTTGCACGCTGCCCTAGCGGGCCGCGTCGCAAAGCGCTAGAGGCGGCTGCATGAACGCTTCCTTTCCCGATGCTGAGCAGGCCACTGACCTGCTGCCCCTTCGCCTGCTGATCGCCGCCCCGCGCGGTTTCTGCGCCGGTGTCGACCGCGCCATCGAGATCGTGGAACGCGCGATTCTCAAATTCGGCGCGCCCGTCTATGTGCGGCATGAGATCGTCCACAACCGCTATGTGGTGGATCAGCTGAAGGAAAAGGGCGCGATTTTCGTCGAGGAACTCGATGAGGTGCCCGATGGCGCGCCCGTCATTTTCTCGGCGCATGGCGTGCCCAAGTCGATTCCCGCCATTGCGGACGAGCGCGGTCTGGACTGGCTGGACGCCACCTGCCCGCTGGTCAGCAAGGTGCACCGTCAGGCCGAGCGCCAGATCGACGCCGGGCGCCACATCATCTTCATCGGCCACCGTGGCCACCCCGAGGTGATCGGCACGCTGGGCCAGGTGCCCGAGGGCACGATCACGCTGGTGGAAACCGTGCAGGACGTGCTGGACCTGCCCTTCACCACCGACGACGCGCTGGGCTTCCTGACCCAGACCACCCTTTCGGTCGACGACACCGCCGAAATCGTGCGCACGCTGCGCCAGCGCTATCCCCAGATCAACGGGCCGCGCGCGGAGGACATCTGCTACGCCACCTCGAACCGTCAGGCGGCGGTCAAGGCGATTGCGCCGCAGGTGGAGCTGCTGTTCGTGATCGGCGCGCCCAATTCGTCCAATTCCATGCGTCTGGTCGAAGTTTCGACGCGCGGCGGCACGCCCGCCCGTCTGGTGCAGCGCGCCTCCGAGATCGATCCGGCATGGCTGGATGGCGTCAACACGCTGGGCCTGACCGCCGGGGCCAGCGCGCCCGAGACGCTGGTGCGCGAGGTGATCGATTTCCTCTCCACCTTCCGTTCCGTCAGCGAAGAGACCGTGGTGACGACCGAGGAAAAGATGATCTTCAAGCTGCCGCGCCAGCTGGTCGACTAAGCTTAGACTTTCGGGGGAAATCATGGCCGTCTACACCCATCTTGGCGCCGAGGCGCTGGGCGAGCTGATCTGTGCCTTCAACGTGGGCGACCTCGTGTCGGCCAAGGGCATTGCCGAGGGCGTCTCGAACAGCAACTGGCTGATCGAAACCACGGGTAAGACCGGTGCTGGTTCAGAAAAGGGGGGCGCCCGCTTCATCCTGACGATGTTCGAGGGCCGCACCGAAATCGCGGATCTGCCCTTCTTCCTCGGTCTGCTCGACCATCTGGCCGACAAGAACTGCCCCGTCCCCCGCACCATCCATGACCGCGACGGCGCCTCCTTCCGCAGCCTGACCGGGCCGGATGGCGCGGAGAAGGTCGTCGCGCTGATCGAATTCCTGCCCGGCGTCTCGGTCAGCCTGCCCACACCGGCGCAGGCCCATGCGGTGGGCGTCGCTCTGGCGCAGATGCACAAGGCGGTGGAAGGCTATGACCAGAGCCGGAGCAACACGCTGGCCCTGCCCGCATGGCGCGAGCTGCTGGAGGCCTGCAAGGCCGAAGACCTCGCCACCATCGACCCTGCTCTGGGCGAGACCGTCACGCAGGAACTGGCCTTCCTCGACGCGAACTGGCCGCGCCATCTGCCGACCGGCGTCGTCCATGCCGACCTCTTCCCCGACAATGTGCTGATGCTGGGCGAGACCGTCACCGGCCTCATCGACTTCTATTTCTCCTGCACCGACATCATCGCCTATGACGTGGCCGTTACCCACGCCGCATGGTGCTTCGACAATGCCGGGCGCAACTTCGACCCCGCCATCTCGCAGGCCCTGCTGAAGGGCTACGAATCGATCCGGCCCCTGAGCGCCGGGGAACGCGAAGCCCTGCCCGTGCTGGCGCGCGGCGCCGCCATGCGCTTCCTCTCCACCCGCGCCTATGACTGGATCAACACGCCGCAAGACGCGCTGGTGGTCCGCAAGGACCCGCTGGCCTTCGCCCGCCGCCTCGCCTTCTACGCCGACCCGGCCAACGCGGGCGTCTTCGCATGAAGGACGTCGAAATCTTCACCGACGGCGCCTGCAAGGGCAACCCCGGCCCCGGCGGCTGGGGCGCGCTGCTGCGCATGGGCCAGAATGAGAAGGAACTGTCCGGCGGGGACAAGGAAACCACCAACAACCGCATGGAAATGACGGCTGTCATCCGCGCGCTGGCGGCGCTGAACCAGCCCTGCAACGTGAAGCTCACCACCGATTCGCGCTATGTCATCGACGGCATCACCAAATGGGTCTTCGGCTGGCAGAAAAAGGGCTGGGTCAACGCCAAGAAAGAACCCGTCGCCAACGAGGATCTGTGGCGCGAGATGCTGATCGTCATCAAGCCGCACAAGATCGACTGGCAATGGGTGCGCGGGCACAACGGGCATTCGGAGAACGAGCGCGTGGACAAGCTGGCCAGTGATGCGGCGGTTTCTGCGGGGAAGAAGGTTTGAAGGGATAGAATGCGAGGGTGTTACACCCTCGCGCTCCCTTGACTGTCTGCGTGGCGCACAGGGTTCAGCCTTGCACCCAGCTTGCCGCGCCGCAGGCAGATAGGCATGATTTAAAGCCTGCGGCGCCCGAGGTTGCGCAGGTGGAGAGTTCACGCGCCACGATGCGGCCCCCGCCCTTGCGTCGGCAGACGTCATGGGAGCGCGAGGGGGTAACCCCCTCGCATCTTCCTTCCTTAAAACCTTCCCGGCCCGTAAGCTTCAGGCGAAACCACCCCCGGCTCCAGCCCCAGCAACAGCCGCGCCGCCAGATCGCTGCCCTCAGGCGCGGTCTGGATGCCGAATCCCCCCTGCCCCGCGCACCAGAAGAACCCCGGCACGGCAGGATCGAACCCGTACACCGGCAGGCGATCCGGTGCGAAGCTGCGCAGCCCTGCCCAGCGGTGCTCGATCCGCTCGATGCGCCAGTCGGTGATCTGCTGTAGGCGGTCCACCGCCACGGCGACATCGATCTCCTCGGGGGCAGCGTCGCAAGGCGGGGTGGGGGTTTCGTCGTGAGGGGTCAGCCAGAGGCGGCCGGATTCAGGCTTGAAATAGAAGCTCTCGTCCAGATCGAGCACCAGCGGCAAAGCATCGGTGGGCGCGGGGTCAACGCGGGCCTGCACCATGGTGCGGCGATAGGGCGTGATGCCCAGCGGCGCGGCACCGGCCATGGCGGCCAGCTCATCGGCCCAGGCCCCGGCGGCGTTGACGATCAGCCCGGCGGCGATGCCGCGGCCATCGGCGAGGGTCAGGGCCCAGCCATCGCCGTCGCGCGCCACGCTGGCGACGCGGGCATCGCACAAAAGCTCCACCCCGCCCTGGCGCGCCTCGGCGAGGTAATGCTGGTGGAGCGCGGCAACGTCGATGTCGCTGCAATCCTCCTCCAGCGCGCCCAGCACGTAATCGGCGCTCAGGCCGGGGACGTAATGGGTGAGGGTCGCGCGGTCGGCGATGGAAATCCGCACGCCCAGCGCGGCGAAGCGGGCGACGAAGGCTTCCAGCTCGGCCTCCTGCCCCTTGCGGGCCAGCGTCAGGCCGCGCCGCTTGTGAAGCACCCCCAGCGCGCGCAGGGCCGGGCCCGAGGCATGGGTGAGCGGCTGCACGCCGGGCCCGCCATAGGTCTCGTGCCAGAAGGCGGCGGAGCGGCCGGTGGCGTGATAGCCGGGCCGCGCCTCGCCCTCGATCAGCAGGATGCGGGCGCCCGTACCATGCGCCAGCAGCGCGGCGGCCAGCGAGGCTCCGGCCATGCCGGCGCCGACAATGGCGATATCGCAGGAGAAGCTCATGCGGGCTCCCTTGGCCCCTGCGCGCCCCGCGTCAAGACTTTGCGTTAAGGCTTTTCGGTGCCCGTTCATCAAGAAAGGCGTGGATCGCGGCGATCAGCGGCGCGCGCACCGCATCGACCTCGCGCAGCACTTCGTGGCGCGCTTCCTTGCCCAGCGCGATCAGCTGCGCGTCGGGCAGGCGCCTTGCCGCCTCCACCACGGCGCCATGGCTGACGAGCCGGTCGGAGCTGGTGGAGATCAGCAACACCGGCACATGCACGCCCTCCAGCACGCCCGGCGCGAAAAGCGCGCGGCGCGAGGCGACGGCGCGCTCCATCCAGCGCCAGCTTGCCGCGCCCGTGCCCAGATCGGGGCGCTGGGCGCGCCACCACATCTCATCGTCATGGCGGCGCTCGTCATGGGTGAGCAGATGCATGCGCAGCGCGGTGGTCGAGCCGGGCTTTTCCCCGCCCTTCCACGCCGGGCGCCGCGAATCGCCCAGAGCCGCCATGGAGCGTGCGTAAACATGCTGCAGCCAAACCGGCAGGCCGGGGGCGAAGAATCCCAGCATCGGGGCGGAGAGAATCACTGCGTCGGGGTTAACCCTGCGCTCGGCCACGGCGCGCAAAGCCAGATGACCGCCCATCGAATGGCCCACCAGCACATGGGGGCCCTCACCGGGGCGAAACCAGTCCTGCCAGAAGGACGAAAGGTCATCCAGCCAGACGGTGAAGTCCTCGATATGGCCGGTGGTGGTGTCCAGCCCCAGACGGCCCGAACCGCCCTGCCCGCGCCAGTCGAAACTGATGACATGCCAGCCGCCCGCCTGCAATTCCTCGAAGAATTCCAGATGCTTTTCGAAAATGTCGCCGCGCCCCGGCAGGAACAGCAACCGGCCCCGCGCAGGGGTGCCCGGCAGCGGCGGAACGGTCAGCCGACGCAGCCGCCACCCATCCGGAGTGACCCACGCATCCTCATGCGATTCTGGTGGCAGACGGCGCCCCGAAGGAGCCAGATCGGCTTGCGCATACTCCGGCATGTGCCTGATTTCTGACCTTCTCGTTGGTTACCGTTTGGTAAGTCATTTGGCGCTAAAACTTCCCCAAGTCGCCCTAGGGATTCTACCAGGGCTTTTACGGGTCCTGCCTTGGGGGTTTCATGGGGGTTTCGCTGTCCTACGGTCTGCTTGGAGGCTTGGCAATCGCCCTGCTGGTGGCGGCCGTGACCGATACCCGCCGCCGACAGATCGACAACAGCCTCAATCTGGCCATTGCGCTGTGCGCGCCGCTCTTCTGGTGGGCACAGGGACTCGCGCTGGCCGCGATCGGCTGGCAGCTCGGAGTCGCGGTCGGTGCCTTTGCGGTGCTGACCGGACTTTTCGCCATTGGCGCGATGGGCGGCGGCGATGTGAAGCTGCTGACCGCGCTGGCGCTGTGGATCAAGCCGCTGTGGTTCCTGCATCTGCTGATGGTGATGGGGCTGGCCGGCGGGGTTCTGACCATCGTCATGGCCTTCTGGCACATCGCCCGCCGCCACCGCGACCGCATCGCCGTGCCCTATGGCATCGCCATCGCGATTGCGGGCCTGTGGGTTCTGGCCGCCGATTATCTGCCCCTGCTGCAAGCGGGCGGTACGGCAGGATGAACAGGCCAGTGACTCGATATTAACCATTTTCGCGCATCAGCGCGGTTTACGCAGTGATTTGTGTGTGAGGGGCCGAGCGAGCCATGGACAAGAAGAAGGTCATGATCATGCTGGGGCTGCTGGTGGTGGCTGTTGCCACCGCGCTGGCCGCGCGCAGCATGTTGGGGGGCAGTCCCGCCCCACAGGTCCAGGCCGCTTTGCCCGTGATCGTGCTGCCCAAGGGCCCGCGCGTGCTGGTGGCCCAGCGCAGCCTGCAGCCCGGCACCATCATCACCAGTGACGCCATCAATTTCCAGGAATGGCCCAAGAACATGGTCAATGGCGCTTACTTCGTGGACGGCAAGACCGACATGAACAAGCTGCTGGGCACCGTGGTGCGCTTCCCGATCACCGCCGGCCAGCCGCTGACCACCGGCGCCCTGGTGGCTCCGGGCGACCGCGGCTTCCTGGCCGCCGCGCTGGGGCCGGGCATGCGCGCGGTGACGATCACCGTGTCGGAAAAGTCGGGCGTGGCCGGTTTCGTCTTCCCGGGCGACCATGTCGACCTGATGCTGACGACCTCGGTCAAGATCACCCAGACCCAGACTCCGGCGGGCGGCGTCACCGACAACCGTGACCTCTACGCCACCGAAACCATTCTGAAGAACCTGCGCGTGCTGGCCACCGACCAGTCGACCGAGCAGGAAACCAACAATGGCAAGACCATCGTTCACACCTTCCACAGCGCCACGCTGGAAGTGACCCCCAAGATCGCCGAAAAGATCGAGGTGGCGCAGCAGGGCGGTTCGCTCAGCCTGGTGCTGCGCTCGCTGGCGGACAATCAGAGCGATCTGGATCACGCCATCGCCAATGGCTCGGTCAAGCTGGCCGAGGGCGCCACCAAGGCCGATGAGGCCCGCGCCATGGCCAATGCCAAGGGCGATGCCAAAGGCAATCTGGCCAGCCCCGCCGCCGGTTCGCGCACCACGCTGGTGGGCGGCCGCTTCGAGGACGGCAGCGCCATCCAGCGCGGTTCGAGCTTTGCCACGGCAGGCGATGTGTCGCGCTTCCAGCGCCGCAACCTGCCCGTGGCCAGCAGCGGCGCCCCGACGCGCACCGGCCAGGTGCGGGTGATGCGTGGCGGCGATACCAAGGATGTCGATCTGGGCGGCGCACGCGCGCTGGCAGGCGGCACCGGCAATATGAGGGCGGCCGCCGCCTTCGGGGGCGCTGGTGGCTCATCGTCCGCGCCGGTGAATTGAGAAGGCTGGATCATCCCATGAAGAACCGTTTCCTCTCCCTTCTCCTTTCGGCAGGTGCCCTGTCACTGGTCGTGGGCGCTCCGGCGCAGGCCGCGCCGCGCAAGGCGCATCACCCCGTGCGCGCTCCGGCGCGCCCGGCCGTACACAGCGGCGGCGCCTATCGCGCGCCCTCGCCCGAGTATAACGCCGGGCCCTATGGCACGATCAGCAACCCGACCGGGCAGATCGTGCTGTCGGTGGGCCGTGGCCAGCTGGTCAATTTGCCCGGCACGATGAAGGACGTCTTCATCGCCGACGACAAGATCGCCGATCTTCAAGTCAAGTCGAACCACCAGCTCTATCTCTATGGCAAGGGCAGCGGCGAGACGACCATCTATGCCAGCAATGCCGAGGGCCGCGTGGTGTGGTCCGCTAACATCCGCGTGGGCAACAACATCGACAATGTCGACCAGATGCTGCGGGTCGCCATGCCCGAGGCGCATATTTCGACCGCGACGCTGGGCGCTTCCACCATGCTGCTGACCGGCACCGTTGCCGCGCCCGAGGATGCCGCCGAGGCCACCCGTCTGGTGCAGGCCTTTATGGGCGACAAGGCCAATGTCATTAGCCGCCTGCGCACGGCCACGCCGCTGCAGGTCAGCCTGCATGTGCGAATCGCCGAGGTCAGCCGCACGCTGACCCGCACCATCGGCAGCAATCTGACCGGCCAGTCGACCAGCACCAGCGGCATGCAGTTCGGCATTTCGCGCGGCGACAATCAGGGCACGATCACCAATCCGCAAGGTGTCACGCTGTCGGGCAACACGCTCGTTCCGGCCCCCACCACCTTCAACCGCCCCGGCAACCTCACCGGCGCCACCGCGCTGTCGCTGGGCACGAAGTTCCTGGGGCTGACGCTGCTCGGCTCGCTGGATCTTGGCGAATCGATCGGTCTGGTCACCACGCTGGCCGAACCGAACCTGACCTCGCTCTCGGGCGAGACCAGCAGCTTCCTGGCGGGCGGCGAATATCCCATCCCCATGTCGAGCGGGCTTGGCACCGTCTCGGTGGAGTTCAAGAATTACGGCGTCTCGCTGGCCTACACGCCCACGGTGCTGTCCGATGGCCGCATCTCGCTGCGCGTGCGCCCCGAAGTGTCGGAACTCTCCTCGCAGGGGGCGGTCAGCTTCGGGGGCTATTCGGTCCCCGCGCTCACCATCCGCCGCGCCGAAACCACCGTGGAGCTGGGTTCGGGCCAGAGCATGATGATCGCCGGGCTGCTGTCGAACAATGCCCAGCACACCATCACCAAGCTGCCGGGCGCGGGTGACATTCCGCTGCTGGGCTCGCTGTTCAAATCGACCAACTTCCAGCGCGGCGAGAGCGAGCTGGTGATCGTGGTCACCCCCTATCTGGTGCGGCCCGTCAACGCCGCCGACATCAAGCTGCCGACCGACGGCCTGCAAAACCCCTCGACCATGCAGGAGGTGGTGGGCAACATGCTGACCGACGGCAAGTCAGGCGCGGTGCGCCCCGGCCCGGTGTCGGGTGACAATGCCGGTCCGCCGCGTGTCGGCATGAGTGACCCCGCAGCCGCCACCCCCGCCCCGCTCTCGAAGCGTGAGGCCAAGGCCATGGCGAAGGCCAAGGCTGCCAATCCGGCGCCCGCAGCCGCTTCGCCCTCCCCTGCCGCCACGGCCTCTGCCAGCCCCAAGGGCGATGTGCAGGCCCCCGGCTTCTCCCTGAATTGAGCGAGGCGATGATGCGTTTCACCCCTCCGGCCCTGATCGACACCGCCACGACCACACTCCGCAAGGGTGGGGCATCCATGGCGCTGGTCGCCGCCACGCTGGCGCTGGCCGGCTGCGGCGGCGTGCCCCAGAACCGTCTGATGACGCCGCAGCACCAGCCGGTCGTCACCCATACCAACTTCACGCTGGATCTGGCGAGCGGCCCCGATGGCATCCCGCCCGCCGAAAAGGCCCGCCTGTCGGGCTGGTTCGACGCGATGGGCCTGCGCTATGGCGACCAGATCGCCATCGACGATCCGCTTGCCAGCGAGAAGACCCGCGCGGCCGTGGCCGATCTGGCCGCCGCCAAGGGGCTGATCGTCTCGAAGCAGCCCGCGCTGGCTCAGGCCGGGCTGGAGCCGGGCACAGTGCGCATCGCGCTGACCCGCGCGAGCGCCACCGTGCCGCATTGCCCCGACTGGTCCGCCAATTCGGAAACCAACTCGCTCAACGCCCTGCATCCCAACTTCGGCTGCGCGGTGAACAGCAATCTGGCGGCCATGGTCGCCAACCCCGACGATCTGCTGCGCGGCGCCCATTCCGACAGCAACCCGGTGGCCACCAGCAACAAGGCGATCTCGACCTATCGCGACGTCAAGCCCACCGGCGGCGGCGGCAATACGCTGCAGAGCTCCAGCAGCAAGGGGAACTGATCGATGAACGCCCCCTGGAAACATCAGGCCCGCGAACCTTTCGCCGCCTATCTGAGCGACGATGCCAGCCTGGACGTGCTGCGCCCGCTGGTCGCCGACATGGGCTGGGCCCCGGAAAAATGCCAGCGCGGCGGCCTGCGCAATGCGGTGCAGGCACTGTCGGTGGCCTCCAGTCCGCACATTCTGATGGTCGATCTGTCGGAAAGCGGCGATCCGCTCTCCGACATCAACGCGCTGGCCGAGGTCTGCGAGCCGGGCACGGTGGTGCTGGCCACCGGTCAGCTCAACGATGTGCGTCTGTACCGCGATCTGCTGGCCAGCGGCATCCACGACTATATTCTCAAGCCGCTGCAGCCCCATGTGCTGCATGATGCGCTGGCCAGTGCCCATGCCTTCTTCTCGCAACCGCGTCATGAGGAAGGCAGCGAGGTCCGCCATATCTCCACCGCGGTCATCGGCACGCGCGGCGGCGTGGGCGCCTCGACCCTGGCGACCTCGCTGGCCTGGCTGTTCGCCAGCGACCACAATCACCCCACCGCCCTGCTCGATCTGGACATCCATTTCGGCACCGGCGCGCTCAGCCTCGATCTGGAGCCGGGCCGCGGCCTGACCGACGCCATCGAGAACCCCAGCCGCATCGACGGCCTGTTCATCGAGCGCGCGATGATCCGCGCCAATGACAATCTGGCGATCCTCTCGGCCGAGGCGCCCATCAACCAGCCGCTGCTGACCGACGGCAGCGCCTTCCTGCAGCTGGAGCAGGAGTTCCGCGCCGCCTTCCAGATGACGGTGGTCGATCTGCCGCGCAATATGCTGATCAACTTCCCCCAGCTGCTGGCCGACACCAATGTCGCGGTGATCGCCACCGAGCTGACTCTGGCCGGCGCGCGCGATTCGATCCGCATCCTCTCATGGCTGAAGGGCAATGCCCCGCACATCCATGTGCTGATGGTGGCCAACAAGGTGCAGACCGGCACCATCGAGATCAGCAAGGCCGATTTCGAAGCCAGCATCGAACGCAAGATCGACTTCCAGATCCCCTATGATTTCAAGGCCGCCACCCATGCGGCCAAGCTGGGCCAGACCTTTTCCGAGGCCAACCGCGCCACCAAGGCGGGCGCTGCCCTGCGCGATCTGGCGCAGGCCGTGCGCGCCATCGGCTTCGTCGCCGAGGCCGCGCCTGCCGCCAGGAAGGAAGAGAAGAAATCCTTGCTGGGCAAGTTCGACCTCAAGTCGATCCTGCCCAAGAAGGCCAAGGACGGGGCCAAAGGCAAGGCTCCGGCCTGATCGCGGTTCCAGAGGAAAGTGATGCGTCGCGATGGATAATCTGCAGATCGTTCTGATCGCCCTGATCGTGGTCCTTCTCGGAGGGATCGCGGTGCTGGCGGTGGGCGGTCCCAATCCGGCCAAGGAAAGCACGCGCCGCCTGCAGGCCCTGCGCCTGCGCCATTCCGACAGCGCCAACGCCCGCATGGAGGCGCAGATGCGCCGCGCCGTGGCCGCGCGCAAGCCCAACATGCCGCGCATCGCGGGCAGCGCCAGCCGCAGCGAGGCGCTGGCCCTGCGCCTGCACCGCACCGGCCGCGACTGGACCGTCCAGCAATATCTCTACACCTGCGGCGGCATCGTGGCGGTGGTGGCGCTGCTGCTGTGGATGAAGAGCGGCAGTCTGGTGCTGGGCCTGGCCGTGGGCGTCATCATGGGCGCTGGCATCCCGCATATGGCCGTGGGCTTCATGATCAACAAGCGCTTCGGCCAGTTCGTCTCCAAATTCCCCGATGCCATCGAGCTGCTGGTGCGCGGCTTGCGCTCCGGCCTGCCGGTGACCGAGACGCTCTCCATCGTGTCGAGCGAGGTGCCCGGCCCGGTGGGTCAGGAGTTCAAGCTGGTGACCGAGCGCATCAAGATCGGCCGCAGCATGGAAGACGCGCTGCAGGTCACCGCCGACCGGCTCAACATGCCCGAATTCAGCTTCTTCTGCATCACGCTGGCGATCCAGCGCGAGACCGGCGGCAACCTCGCCGAGACCCTCGCCAATCTGGCCGACGTGCTGCGCAAGCGCGCCCAGATGAAGCTGAAGATCAAGGCGATGAGCTCTGAATCCAAGGCATCGGCCTATATCGTGGGCTCGCTGCCCTTCATCGTCTTCATCATGGTCTATTGGGTGAACCCCGGCTATCTGCAGGGCTTCTTCTCGGACCAGCGCCTGATCATCACCGGCCTTGGCGGCTTGCTCTGGATGAGCCTGGGCGCCTTCATCATGGCCAAGATGGTCAATTTCGAGATCTGAGGGGCACATGGACCATTCCGTTCACAATGGCATGCTCTTCGGCGTGGATGTGGTGTGGGTCGGCACGCTGCTGGCCGTGGTCGCCGCCGGGATGATGATCGGCGTCATCTATATGGCGCTGACCATCCGCGACCCCATGGCCAAGCGCGTGAAGGCGCTGAACGAAAGGCGCGAGGAGCTGAAGGCGGGCATCGTCGCGGTCAATCCCAAGAAGCGCGCCCAGCTGATCCGCCGTTCGGAAACCACCGACCGCATCCGCACCATCCTCAACCGGCTCAACGGCCTGCAGGACAGCCAGATTCAGGCCGCCCAGCAGAAGCTGGCGCAGGCCGGCATCCGCAACAAGGAAATGGCCGTCGCGGTCATTTTCGGGCGACTGGTGGCCCCCATCGTGCTGGGCGGGCTGGCCGCCATCGTGATCTATTGGGCGAATTATTTTCCCGAATGGTCCGATATGAAGAAGCTGATGGGCTTCGCCGCCGCGCTGGGTCTGGGCTACAAGGGCCCCGATATCTATCTCAACAACCTCGTCTCCAAGCGCACCGCCGCCATCCGCAAGGGCCTGCCCGACGCGCTGGACCTGCTGGTGATCTGCGCCGAAGCAGGCCTGACCGTGGACGCCGCCTTCAACCGCGTGGCACGCGAACTGGGCCGCGCCTATGCCGAGCTGGGCGACGAATTCGCGCTGACCGCCATCGAGCTGTCATTCCTGTCCGAACGTCGCCAGGCGTTCGAAAATCTGGCCTATCGTGTGGATCTGGACGCGGTGCGCGGCGTGGTGACCACCATGATCCAGACCGAGCGTTACGGTACGCCGCTGGCCTCTGCGTTGCGCGTGCTGTCCGCCGAGTTCCGCAACGAGCGCATGATGCGCGCCGAGGAAAAAGCCGCCCGCCTGCCCGCGATCATGACCGTGCCGTTGATCCTGTTCATTCTGCCGGTGCTGTTTGTGGTGATTTTGGGCCCGGCGGCATGTTCGATTGCGGATGCCTTCTCGAGTGGGTCGACTCAGGCGCATTAAAGGGGGCAGGAAAAGGTGAATGCGAGGGTGTTACACCCTCGCGCTCCCATGAATGTCTGCGTTGCGCATAGGGTTCGGCCATGGAGCCAGGTCGCAGCGCCGCGGTTTGTCTTCAAGAACAGTCTCATGATGCTATATGGTCGCAGTGACCTGCCCTCTTGCGGAGATGGCGATGCTGCTGATCGACTTTGTGGCGTTCTTCTGTCTGGCCACTCTTCTTTTCGCTCGCGAAACGCCCTTGGGGCAATGGCTCCACAAGGTGCTGGTTCAGCATATCGCTGACGGGTTGGGCCGCATCACCTCAGGGCATTGGATCTGCGCCGCAGCGGTGCTGCTGGTGATTGGTCTGCTCTATTGGCTGGCGAAAGCCGATGGGCTGATGTTCGCTTCGATGAGCGCGCCGGATGCCGCCATCTGGTTCTCGACCTTTGAGATCTCCACCTATGCCGATGCGCTGATCGCCGTGGCGATGGCATCTGCGCCCCTGCGCATGAAGGCTGTGCGGCTGCATCTGGGCGGCAGACTGACGGCAATCACCTCAAGGCTGCGCAGACAGCGAAAGCGCCATGCCAAAACCCCCAGCGCGGCAAACGACGATGAGGAAGGAGATTGTACCGTACAGGTGGAGAGCCGTAACGCAACGTTCCGGCACCCCCACCCTATCGCCGGAAGACGTTATGGGAGCGCGAGGGGGTAACCCCCTCGCACCTTCCCTTAAACCTTCAACCCTTCTGCAAAACCCGCCCAGCCACAGCATCCAGCTTCGCCACCAACCCCGCATCGCGCGCAGAAGGCGCCGTAGCGAAAGCGAACTCCAGCGCCGTATCGATCGGGCTGGCCTCACGGGTCTCGGGCAGGATGTTCGCCAGATGGCCCACCGTGGCGCGGGCGCGCTCGGCGTTGGCTTTCATCACGGCGAAGACCTCGGCGGCTTCCACGCCCGCTTCGCTGTCGCGCCATGCGTCATAGTCGGTGACCATGCCGAGGATGGCGTAGGGCAGCTCGGCCTCGCGGGCGAGGCGCGCTTCGGGCATGGCGGTCATGCCGATGACGTCAGCGCCCCAGGCGCGGTACATGCGGCTCTCGGCGCGGGTGGAGAACTGCGGGCCCTCGATGGCGACATAGCAGCCCGCGTCATGCACGGTGGAACCGGCCGTGCGCGCGGCGCTGCCCAGCAGACCGGAGAGGCGCGGGCAGATCGGATCGGCGAGGCTGACATGCGCCACAAGGCCCGTGCCGAAGAAGCTGCCGGCGCGGCCATGGGTGCGGTCGATCAGCTGGTCCACGGCGACGACATGGCCGGGCGCCATCTCCTCACGCAGCGAGCCGATGGCCGAGAGCGAGATGAGGTCGGTGACGCCGCAGCGCTTCATCACATCCACATTGGCGCGGAAGTTGATGTCCGAGGGCGGGATGGCATGACCCGCGCCGTGGCGCGAGAGGAAGGTGAAGCGCACATCGCCGATGCGGCCCTGCACCACCGGGCCGGAGGGGGCACCAAAGGGGCTCTGCACGCGGATTTCCTGAGCATCCTCCAGCCCGAGACCCTCGGCCAGACCCGATCCGCCCATCACGCCGATATGCCACTGCGTGTTGCTCATGCGATGCTGTTCCTTCCGCGCGTCAAAAAACCATCTTTGCCGATGGATTATGACAATCAGTCACACTGTCCATCGCGCGGCACCAGAATGCCCGCCACGACGAAGTCGTTGAGATGGGCGCGGTATCCGTCACGCAGGCTTTCGTCCAGCACATCGCGGCCCGAGCAATAGCGCAGCACCAGCCGCGCCGAGAAAAACCGATCCGCCGCGCCAATCACCGTGAAATAGAAGAACTGCGGATCGACCGGGCGGAAGACCCCGGCCTCCACCCCCTCACCGATCAGCCGCTCATAGGCGTCGAGGATCGGTTGCAGGCAGGTGTCGGCCAGATGCTGCGCCACCTCGGGCGGCTCCTGACGGATCAGGCGCATCAGCAGGCGGTGGATATAGGGCGTGCGGAAGAAGGTGTTGACCACCGCCGACATGTGCAGCCGCAGCTTGGTCTCGGGGTCGGCCTCCTTGGCGAGCAGCGCGTCCACGGCTTTCAGGATGCCCGCGAAATCGCGTTCCAGCAGGGCCTTCATCAGCCCCGCCTTGTTGCCGAAGTAATACTTCACCAGCGCCGAATTCAGCCCCGAGCGCGCCGCCAGCTCCGACAGCGAGACATCCACCGTATCCTCGTCGCGCATGATCTGGCTGGCGGTTTCCAGCAATTGCTCACGCGCGGCGGGGGGGGCGTCAGGTGCCATCAGCCCGGCCCCCGTCAACGCGGCCCCATGCGGATGGCGCCATCCATGCGGATGCACTCGCCGTTCATGTAATCATGGCCGATCAGGAACAGCGCGGTCTGCGCATACTCCGAAGCCCGGCCAAGGCGCTTGGGGAAAGGCACATTGGCGGCCAGCGCGGCTTGCGCTTTCTCGGGCAGGCTGGCCATCATCGGCGTTTCGAAGATGCCCGGCAGGATGGTGTTGACGCGAATGCCGTCTCCCATCAGATCGCGCGCAATCGGCAGGGTCATCCCCGCCACGCCGGCCTTGCTGGCCGCATAGGCGACCTGCCCCATCTGACCGTCCTGCGCCGCGATGCTCGCCGTGTTGACGATCACCCCGCGCTGGCCATGCGCATCGATGGGGTTCAGCGCCACCATCCCGGCCGCGCTGACCGCGATGCAGCGGAACGTGCCCGCCAGATTGACCGCCAGCACGCGTTCGAAGTCAGCAATGGGATAAGGCAGGATCGAGCCCGTTTCCTTGTCCTTGCCCACCGTCTTGCGTGCCGTGACAATGCCCGCGCAATTGACCAGAACCCGCTCCTGCCCATGCGCCGCGCGGGCCTGAGCGAAGCCAGCCTGAACGCTCTCGTCGCTGGTGACATCGACATGGGCGAAGATGGCGCCGATCTCGCTTGCGGCCTTGTGTCCGGCATCCTGGTCGCGGTCGAAGATGGTGACCTGCACCCCCTGCTGCGCCAGAGCCGCCGCCGTCGCCAGCCCAAGGCCCGACGCCCCGCCCGTGACCACCGCCGCGATCGATGAGTTCAGTTCCATAGCGGGCATCGTCCTCTCATTGTTTAAGCGAACGATTAAAGAGGGTTTGAGCAAGAAGGAAGAGGAAATGCGAGGGTGTTACACCCTCGCGCTCCCATTAATTGTCGGCATCGCGCATCGGGTTCGGCGACAGAGTAAGGTCGCCGCGCCGCAGGCAGTGCTTCACCGCCCGGCGCTATCCCATTGAGATTGATTGCCTGCGGCGCTTCAGGCAGCGCAGGTGGAGAGCCGGGGCGCACCATTTCGGCCTCCCCTGCCCAATCGTCGGAAGACGTCATGGGAGCGCGAGGGGGTAACCCCCTCGCACCTGTCTTCCTTACTCGACTTCCATCAACAAAGCCCCATCCCCATCATCGATGCGAACGACCGAACCATCGGGCACTTCCCCACGCAACAGCTTCTCGGCCAGAGGGTCTTGCAGATAGCGCTGCACCGCCCGCTTCAGAGGCCTCGCGCCATAGATCGGATCATACCCCACCCGGCCCAGCCAGCGCTTGGCGCCGATGGTCAGGTCCAGCGTGATCTTGCGATCCTTCAGCAGCTTCTGCACGCGCTGCACCTGAATCTCCACGATCGGCGCCATATGGTCCTGACCGAGGCGGTGGAACAGGATGATCTCGTCCAGACGGTTGAGGAACTCGGGACGAAAGTGCCCGCGCACCACATCCATCACCTGCGGCTCCACGCTGGAGACATCCTGATCGTCATCCAGATTGGCGAGATACTGGCTGCCAAGGTTGCTGGTCAGGATGATCAGCGTGTTGGTGAAGTCCACCACGCGGCCCTGCCCATCGGTCAGGCGACCATCGTCCAGCACCTGCAGCAGCACGTTGAAGACGTCGCTGTGGGCCTTTTCCACTTCGTCGAACAGCACCACCTGATAGGGGCGGCGGCGCACGGCCTCGGTCAGCACGCCGCCCTCGTCGTAACCGACATAGCCCGGAGGGGCGCCGATCAGGCGGGAGACCGCGTGCTTTTCCATGAACTCGCTCATGTCGATGCGGACCATGGCGTTGTCATCGTCGAAGAGGAAACCGGCCAGCGCCTTGGTCAGCTCGGTCTTGCCGACGCCCGTGGGGCCGAGGAAGAGGAAGCTGCCCAAAGGCCGGTTCGGATCCTGCAGCCCGGCACGCGCGCGACGCACGGCCTTGGACACGGCGGCAACCGCATCCTTCTGGCCGATGACGCGCGCGCCGATCACCTCTTCCATCTTGAGCAGCTTCTCGCGCTCGCCTTCCAGCATGCGGTCGACGGGCACGCCAGTCCAGCGGCTGACCACGGCGGCGATGTCGTCCGCCGTGACCTCCTCGCGCAGCATGGCGTTGCTGCTGGTGGCCTGTGCCTCGGCGAGCTGCTTTTCCAGCTCGGGGATGCGGCCATAGGTGAGCTGCCCCGCTTTCGCGAGGTCGCCCTGGCGCTGGGCCTGCTCCAGCTCGAGGCGCGCGGCGTCGAGCGCTTCCTTGATCTTGCCCTCGGCGGCGATCTTGTCGCGCTCATTCTGCCAGCGGGTGGTGAGTTCCACGCTGCGCTGCTCCAGATTGGCCAGCTCCTCGCGCAGGGTGGTGAGCCGGTCGCGGGAAGCGGTGTCGCTCTCCTTGGCCAGCGCCATCTCCTCGATCTTGAGCTGGATGATCCGGCGGTCGAGAGTCTCGATCTCCTCGGGCTTGCTCTCCACCTCCATGCGGATGCGGCTGGCGGCCTCGTCCATCAGATCGATGGCCTTGTCCGGCAGGAAGCGGTCCGCGATGTAGCGGTTCGACAGCGTCGCGGCAGCCACGATGGCATTGTCGGCAATGCGCACGCCATGGTGGAGCTCGTACTTCTCCTTCAGCCCGCGCAGGATGCTGATCGTGTCCTCCACGGTCGGCTCCCCCACGAAAACGGGCTGGAACCGGCGCTGCAGAGCCGGGTCCTTCTCGACATACTTCTGGTATTCATCCAGCGTGGTCGCGCCGATGCAATGCAGCTCGCCGCGCGCCAGAGCGGGTTTCAGCAGATTGCCCGCATCCATCGCGCCTTCGCTTTTGCCCGCGCCGATCAGCGTGTGCATCTCGTCGATGAAGAGGATGATCTCGCCCTCGGCCTGACGCACCTCGTCCAGCACGGATTTGAGGCGTTCCTCGAACTCGCCGCGATATTTGGCGCCCGCGATCAGCGCGCCCATGTCGAGCGACATCAGGCGGCGGTCCTTGAGGCTGTCGGGCACGTCGCCATTGGCGATGCGCAGGGCGAGGCCCTCGGCGATGGCGGTCTTGCCCACGCCGGGTTCGCCGATCAGCGCCGGATTGTTCTTGGTGCGGCGGGCCAGGATCTGGATGGTGCGGCGGATTTCCTCATCGCGCCCGATCACCGGGTCCAGCTTGCCGTCGCGCGCGGCTTGGGTGAGGTCGCGGGCGAATTTCTTCATCGCCTCATAGGCGTTTTCGGCCCCGGCGCTGTCGGCGTTGCGCCCGCCGGTCAGGTCCTGAATGGCCTTTTCCAGCGTGGCGGGGGTGACATTGGCCAGCTTCAAAGCCTGCCCGGCAGCACCGCCGGACATGGCCAGCGCCTGCAGAATACGCTGCACGGCGACAAAGCTGTCACCCGCCTTGGCCGAAAGCTGCTCGGCGCTGTCCAGCACGCGCACGGCGTCATTGTCCAGTCCGGGGGGCTGCTGGGCGCCACCGCCCGAGACGGCGGGGATCTTGGCCAGCGCCTTGTCCACCTCGGCAGTGACCAGCGCGGTGGTGCCACCGGCGCGCTGGATCAGGCCGGCGGCCATGCCTTCATTGTCTTCCAGCAGGGCTTTGAGAATATGCTCGGGCGTGATGCGCTGGTGAGACAGACGGATCGCCAGCGTCTGGCTGGCTTGCAGGAAACCCTTGGCGCGGTCGGTAAACTTTTCGAGATTCATGGGGATCAAACCTCCTGTTGCCGCAAGAGATAGTGTTGCCGTTTTAACACACAAGAGGGCACGGGCGCCTCACGTCAAATTTCCGCTTTTCATAACGAAGCCCGCCATCGCCACCTTGGCGTTTCAGCCTCACGCTCCTACACTTCATCCCATTCAGGGGTTTAACGCCCATCTTAGAGGATCGTTCATGCGTCCTGCCATTCCTGTTTTCAAGGCCTTGCTCCTTGCCTCCTGCCTCCTGCCCTGGAGCCCTGTCGCTCAGGCCGAAACCGAGGCCAAACCCGCCCCCCTGGCCGATCTGGTGAAGGCGGTGGATATCCCTTACGAGACCTTCAAGCTGAAGAATGGCCTGACCGTCATCGTCCACACCGATCGCAAGGCGCCGATCGTGGGCGTCACCACCTATTACCGCGTCGGCTCGAAGAACGAGCCCAAGGGCAAGACCGGCTTTGCCCATCTCTACGAACATCTCTTCTTCGGCGGCAGCGAGAATGTGCCGAATTTCGATGTGCCGCTGGAAGCTGCGGGCTCTGATTCCACCAATGGCTCAACCTATTACGACCGCACCAATTACGTCGAGACCGTGCCCAAGGGCGCCCTGCCCCTCGCGCTTTTCATGGAAAGCGACCGCATGGGCCATCTGCTGGGCGCCGTCACGCAGGACAAGCTC